>ENA-ORMO01000204-ORMO01000204.1-human-gut-metagenome-genome-assembly--contig:-NODE-204-length-88243-cov-5.686817_pt1 | contig 88243 bp, 94 predicted proteins | sample MGYA00242106_ERZ509001 | MGnify/ENA primary metagenome ERZ509001 (study PRJEB26280, sample SAMEA2338736) | human gut metagenome | biome: human gut; feature: human-associated habitat; material: faeces...
CTAAGGATCTTGTAAGCATTGCGCTTGTGTGGGTTCAAGTCCCATCTTCCGCATTTTTTTATTTTATCAAGAAATGTCAAAAGCCTGCAAAGCGCCTGTTTTGCGGGCTTTTTTGGACTCCGAATGTTCAGGAGGTAGATAAAGTGTGTCAAAACTCTGCCCCTTTTTTGCCCCTCGAGGGGCAGAGATTTTGCCCCTTAAGGGGCAGGATTCTTGCCCCTCACATTTTCCAGAAAAAATAAAGCAAGATTTATAATATAAGAAGAAAAGCCTTTACTCTCCTGAGGGGCAACTCGCGGGATTGTAAAGGCTTTTCTTGTCTAAGGGAAATCTCATGTTCAGTTTTACTGTACCAGATTCTTTCTCATCTGTCGAGTTTTATCGTGCGAGATAGTGCGACAGATTTCGACATCACAGATTCTTCACCAACACCTGGAAGCCTGCTGCCTTCAGCTTCTTTACCACCTTATTGGCAGCTTTCTTTGTTCTGTAAGTGCCAACCTGGGCACGGTATGGGACAGAACCGGATACTTTGCGGATACTTGCTGAAAATCCTTTTTTCTTAAGCACTTTCACCATCACGTCTGCATTTTCTTTTGTTCCGTAGGCTCCAGCCTGGATGTAATACTTTGCTTTTGGTTGCGCCGACGCAATTGTGATTGTTTTTCCCAGGATACCCTCTGCAATCAGCTTGCCATGAGCATCCATGCCAAGTTTTTTCGCTTTGGCATAATCGTCCTTGTTATCACAGAAGAAAGATTCTACCAGGACAGCTTTTGCCTTGGTCTTTCTGGTCCAGTACAAACCTGGACGTTCTTCAGCTCCTCTGTCATGCCAGACAGTGCCTAGCTTCGCGCTGATCCGCTGGGCTTCCGGCAGTCCATTTGCATTGTAACAGTATGCTTCGCAGCCATATGCCTCTCCATTAAATGCATTCAGATGAAGCTGGACTGACAGATCATAGTTCTGTTTATGCTCTTCTTCAATGAAATACTTGATTTCATCATTCAGGGAATGCAGCTGACCTTCCGGAGCAATACACAGGGTTGCCTCATGTCCTGCTGCCTTAAGCCATTTGCACACATAGGGCGCCAGTTCCTTGTTGTACTTATATTCGTTCACACCGCCCTTGCTGGTACCATCTGCAGATGATATGACGCCACCGCCATAGTTCGCGTGACCTACACAGATAAAATATTTCATGTTAAAGTTCTCCTTTCAAAAATGAGAGCGATCACTCGCCCTCATTTTTTGTACTTTGTCTTATCCCAGATTGTCTTTACTCTTTCCCAGCCTCCAGTTGCTACCATATAAATCACGAATGATGCAATAATTGCAGCAAACACATAGTACCATTCAATCACAATTTTAAAATATTCGCAAAAAGCAACCATTGTAGCAGTGCATACAATAAAGGATGTGATAAGAGCAACTGCACTGGTTGGTAATTTTTTGAACCACGGTAGGTCTTTTATTGCCTGCACAATAAGAGACACCACAAAGGCCATCAAGCCAAATGCGATCAGAGCATAGGTTACATAGTTCATAATTTCATTTACATTAATGTTCATACAGTTAATCCTCCTTATGATCATGTTCCAAATCTGCAATTCTATGATTTGCTACCCGAATCTGTTCTTCTGATACAGCCATCCTCTGTTCCAGATTATAAGTTCGCTCTATGGTGTTGTTGTGCTTATCCACTCTTTTTGTAAGCTCTTCCAGCTTGTATTCCATGAGCGCCCTCGTCTTTTCATTCTGGCTATGATTGCTGATCAGACACACTATCAGCGTTACTGCTGCCGATATTGTAGAAGAAATAATTACTTCCATATATGTCCTTTCTCCAGCATTGCGCCGGCGCAATTTTGTAAAAAAATAAGACCTAGTATGGTCTCGCTCTAATTCTCATATTTATTTTCTTCTCCAATCACTCTTCTGTACTGTCAACCTGTCCTTTGTTTGCTATCATCTCGTCCTGCATAGCATATGCAAGCTCCTCGAACTCGTCACGGTCTTTACGGCACTGCGTACGGTTCTCTTTCCGTAACTCCTGGTTAGTGGTAGACTGCTGAATATACATAGTTTTTGGGTTAGCCTCACTGCAAGATGCGGTGTAGGTCTCCACTGTTACTCCGTTGATAACGGACTGTCCTGATAAGTTGATAGATTTAGATGTTGTTAATGCCATGATATTATCCTCCTATGAATAAAGTTTTCTTCTAAGTTCTTCGTTTTCTCTTTCGAGCCGATCCACTTTAGAACTCAGCTCTTGCATTGCTTTTACAACATACGCAAGCAACTGCAAATTATTGACAGATTTATAATATGGATGTCCGTCAACTTCTCCGCCTCCATCGACAAGGTTAGGGTCAAGCTGTTCGAGTTCGTCTGCTATAAAGCCAATCTTGTATTTTTTATGAGAATCTTTTCTTTCAAAAGAACGAATTTGCATTGCTTCAATAACTTTTGTTGCGTCTTGTACTTCGGTGTCTCTTATATCGTCTTTTAGTCGAATATCAGAAAGAGCTGCACTACATGCTCTTCCGAGACTAAACCATTTCCATGAACCATCAAGTCTGGTTTGAATCCAAATTGACCCAGCGTATGAATCTCCGTGATAGATAAAAGCTCTACTTCCAGCCACTTCAGCGCCAAGATAAACTCCTACAGCAGTCTTCGAACCTGAACCTCCCACATTGAACCCAACGTAAATGTTTCCGAAATTTCCATCAATTGCCAGTGGAATCATTCCATTGTTAGCTTTATAAAAGCTAAAGAAATTTTCATCACCTGTACCTGTTGCCGCACCAAAGCGCCAGTCTACCGAACCTCTATTGGACTGATACTCATATGTTGTATTTATTATGTTGTTACTCTGAATATAACCACCAATGGACATATTGCCATTGGTGGTTATACCTTTTCCGTTATATGCCCGAATCCAATCGGAATCCGTCATATACCAGCCACCACCATAATCCTCACTATACCATCCTGTAGTACCGCGCGATCTAAACCAATTAGATGCATATATGGTATTAGTATTCATGTCTGCAGTCGCAGTTATTGTTTTTCCCTGCACATTGCCAGGAGTGGTAATATCGCCACTGTATAAACTCAGATCACCATACATCGTGACCGTCTTATCAAAAAACTCGAATCCGGCGCCACCTTGTATAGATGTTCCAGTTCCCATTTTTCCTAATTTGATAGACGATCCATCAAAATATAAGATTTTCTGACTGTTTGTGCCGTTAAATATAGAGTATGACTGATTTGCAGTAATCTCTCTAGCAACTATTTTAACACCAGATATAGAACCGGATGCCTCGATGTCTTTTGCAAACAAACTGACAACGTCAATTTTATCAGCGGTAACCGAACCAGCCGCAATTTTTTCAGTTGTTATAGAATTAGCAGCCATTTGAACAGCGGTAACCGAACCAGCGTACAATCGTCCGCCATTAATATAAGTACGATCGTTGTTATAACACCAAGCGGCTATACCCATATCAACAGAATTTGCAAGGGTGTATGCGTCATTCCATGTACTCCATTGCGTATCACTAATACCGATTCGCCATAATTCACGACCATCAATCTTTGCAGTCTGCTTAGGATATCCGCCGGAAGCATCTCGCCATGGCACGCATGTTATTAAAAGACAGAAGTTTTCACCAGTTAGACCAATCGTATTTGCTAATTTCAACTCATTTACTGTGGTCATCGGGAAATTTTGTATATACCAAAGCGGCGTTTGATTTGTGCTTCTAGTGTCTTTGACGTCAAGTCCATCGCCTTTAGGACCTTGAGGCCCCGTAGCACCAGTGGCACCGGTCGGTCCCGTGGCACCAGTTGGTCCCTGAGGTCCGGTCGGCCCCTGGTTACCCTGGGGTCCTTGTGGTCCGATTGGGCCAGTGGCACCCATATCACCCTTTACTCCTTGTATTCCTTGGTTACCTTGGGGGCCTTGTGGTCCAGTCGCACCAGTATCACCTTTCACACCTTGTATTCCTTGGTTACCTTGAGGTCCCTGTGGACCTGTTGCGCCGGTATCACCAACGTTACCGTTTAATACAATTCCAGAAGAAGTGTAATAAGCGATAAGTTCCTTCAACGCGCCTGAACCAAGTCCGTCCCACTCATAGGCGTTGCCTTTAGCTAACCCGCGCATACCTATAAACACATGGGTACGCCGTGCAGCGATCCAAGTTTTCGTATCCTTTGAACCACATTCGATCAAGAAGTTTCTTACTGTGCTTGTAAGGGATGATGCGTTGAAAGTAAATAAGCAAACTATTTTTCCAGTAGTCACAAGGTCCGCTATCCCGTCCATACAACTTGCTGTGCTATACGTGTCGTACCATGTAGCTTTTTCTAATGCATTTGTGGTTGGGTTGATTATAGCTAGACAATGTCCTCTCGTTACTCCTGATGTAAGTTTGGTTCCGTTTAGCCACAGCCCCTCGTCTTTTCCAGCTTGTGAGTAATCGTAATTACTTCCGACAACCTTAACATAATGCGCATTTTCACCAGGAATACCTTGGTTGCCTTGTGGTCCTTGCGCTCCTGTATCGCCCTTCGCGCCCTGAGCTCCAGTTGCGCCGGTATCACCCTGGGGTCCTTGCTCTCCAGTATCACCTTTCTCTCCTTTTTCACCTTGGGGTCCCTGTGGTCCAGCCGGTCCGGTAGCTCCACCAGCACCATCAACACCCATCCTGGTAGCGATATAGCCTACGGAGGTGGTTGCGTCTGAATATAAGGTGGTCTCTTTTGTCCAGAGATACTGTCCCTGTGGTACGTTAGGCATTGAAGTTAGCCATTCCCCTGTAGGAACATCTGTCATGCTAGTACCAACCTGGTAAGTGTATGTGTTTCCAACAATGGACTTAACGTTATTAACCTTAGTGTCGATCTCAGTAATTGCGCTCTCTACAGTCTTCTTACTCTTACCAAACAAAATATCGCCAGCACTAATTCTCAGGTGAAAGTTCCCGTCATCGCCTTTATAGAACTGAATATACTCATTCGTATCGCCAAATCCTACCTGGCCATCTGAGCCGAGATAGAATCCTCTGGTGGTATTGAGCGCAGAAGTCTTAGCTCCGGAATATATGCAGTCGTGTCCGATATGGTTTCCACCGATGTCAGCACCAAAAGCTACCAAGTCGGTCACCGCCACTTTATCTGCTGTGATACTCTTGGCCTGGATAACAGTACCGTTCAAACTGTTATAGTCAGTCTGCTCCGAAGTTACTCCTGATCCGTTGGTATTAAGCTTGTAGTAAAGGCCATCTTCCCCCTTAATGACCAGCTTATCTGCCTTGATGGTGTTACCCTCGATCAGATCACCTTTGATAGTTACACCGACCAATTCGCCAGTAATAGTCTGGTCGCCGACCACTACATTCTTAATCAAGCCAGATTCTGAATAGAATTTCTTCATAGCCGCTATGCCAATATTGGAGAAATCAATGCTTGCGTATTTCAAATCAGCGTCTGCGGCGTTAATCTTTTTTACATCCAGCTCATTGATTAACGCTTTGTTAGCCGCCAGTTCATCCGTAACGGTACTCTCAAATTCCGCGTATTTAGACTTAATGCTGGTAGTTTCTGCCTCAAGTGCTTTCAGACTTTCAATGGTGGCAAACTTAATATCAGCCTCTTCTGTCTTGATATAGTTTGACTCGATCTGTCCTACCGCCAGTTTCAGTTCTGATAAGCTCCCGTCCAGAGTATTGTACAACCCCTGCAGATTTCCCACCGCACTGCTGCCATATACACCCTCGTCAAAATGCAAAATATCCGATACATTGATAGTCCCCGTGTACCGTCCATCATCACTGATTACGGTGTTAATAATTTCCTGGGCGGCCTGGAGCTTCTCCCTGGCCTCTTCGAATGAGGGAAGCTTATTGGCCAGTTCGCACTCATCTTTGGTATGGTCCTGTGGATATTGTGTAAGCTTGATGATCCGCTGCTTTTCCCGAATCCCGGTGGCGGCATCGATCAGGGTGATTGTATCTCCCAGGGAAAAAGAAAAATCATCGTATCCGGCTCTTTGTTTGGCCAGATCAATAATATCAGCACTGTATGATACTTCCGGCTTTGACAGATCTTTCAGCCTCGCTTCTGCATCCTCTTTCATGGCTGCAGCATCTGTATAAGATTCGTCTTTCCAGATGTAGGTCTTCACCTTATTCGTGTACTGGTAATTTTCCAGGTAATTCTTCCCATCGTTCACGGACTCGATGGTAAGCCCGTCCTGGCCAATAGGGATAATTCTCGTATAATAGTCGTAGGTGCTGCCCTTCCTCTGTAACCGTTTCAGGTTAAGCCCTGTGAGGAAAAAGTTCCCTTTATCCTGGCCAACCTGATCGTAAAAGGATACTGTCTTTTTCTTGGTATCATAAACGACTTCACACATAAATGCAGTACACAGCTTCTGAATTACTCCAAGCGTATTTGTCTGCAATATCCCTGCATTTCTTTTCTTGGTTACGGTACATTCGCCAACCGTCCAGCCGGATCCAGCCAGAGCAAGCTTGGCCGCATCTTCTATTGTGGAATCCGTAATGCCAAAGGAGCTCCAGGGCTTCGCCTCCAGTTCTTCCAGGTTCAGTACCGCAACAAAGGAGAGGAATCCATCTGTGCTTACACTCTTTTCTTTTACTACATACTCAGCATCCTGAGTCTCAATATAATACTCTTCACAGATTTCATGATGTCTTGCCATGTATGTAAAAGAAAGAGTCTGATCGCCAGTTGTAACGTCGCTCGCAACCTTCAGATCCTTGTATTTGACAATATGCCCTATGGCATTGTGGTTCGTATCATATATCTTAAGCATAGGGCCGCCTCCGTTTAGTCTTCAATCATAAACATAAAAATGCCTAATTCCCAACTTCCAATATCAAGCCCATCAAATTCTTCCAGGGATACCTTATGCACCTCAAAATCCATTTCCAGTCCCAGAAGTTCCTGAATCTTTTGGTTGAGCTCTTTTACACTTTTTCCTTCTTTAAGAATGATATCCACATTTCCGGGGGCTCTCTTTTCCTGTTCAGCTCGCTTTTTTTCCTCTTCAATTGCCTTTTCCTCCTGTTCAAGATCCCGGTATTCTTCCATTAACTCCTTACGGGTATCTTCATAAGGTTTTAATGCGTTAAGCAATAAGTTCGTGTTTTTATTAATGGCATAGCTCAGTTTTATCTTTCCAGATAAAATTTTCTTTCCATCTTCTTTATAAATCTGTGCTTCTTTTTCCTGAAAAAGTTTTAATCCGTTATAAGCGTTTAACATTTCCTGGTTTGTCATGTTTTTTCCTCCTACATAAATCTTGGTCTATATTTCACAGTCATGTCTGTCCATGTGCTGTCTAAGGTAATCCTTGTTTCCCCTGGTAAAAGGATCGGCAGGCTCCAAATATCAACATCTGCTGCTTTGTTAGCCCCATTTTCTGTAATCTTCCCACTTTCTCCGTCTAAAATCACAGTACTGTTAGCAGTAAGGCTTCTTATTACCACCCGAAGGTTTTCTCCTGTATCTAGATTTCGGTTTATTCCAGTTATTGTCAGCTGTTCCATTCCCACCTTTGGCGTAATCTCTACCATACAAGGCGTCCGGATGTTCCCAGGATTTGTAACTACTGTCTCCAGCATCCCGGAAGCGGACTCCGAAAACGGTGAACCGTTTGGCTGTTCAGCAAACTCATAGCAGGAAAAATCAACGGTGAGCTTGCTCAGCCTGTTGGATGTCACCTTCAGACGGGCAAGCGGGTTTTCTGTAAAATCATGCTTGCTCATAAACCCGCAAAACTTGTGATCGAACTTATCCAGTTCCAAGGTGACCGACTCGGACATCATATGGGAAAGCAGGGTGCTGCAATTCTGCAAGATCTCATTTCGATCAGAGCCGTATACCAGGAAGGTGATCCGTATTGTCTTCCACCCGATTGATCCATTAATGAAAAACGGCAGTGGGCTTCCCCTCTGCCATTCGCTTTCATTTTCAATATCGGAAAATCCCGGAGTCACGTTCCACTGTTTGGCCTGTGCTCCGGATATGTCCCAGCCATTTATATTCATCTCAGACGCCCCCTTGTGTATCTTGTGGCTGCCATTTCATTTTTTATGTTCATGTCTTCCCTGAGTTCTCCGACCAGCTTATCTTTATCCATGAATACTTTTAAGTTCTTCATGGAGCTTGCCATGTTCTCCATCATGGACTCCATCGTACTCATCATGGAATCCATTTTGCTCAGTATTTCGGAGTTATCACTTCGATAGCTTCCTGATAACTTCGCCTGGTGCTCTGACTGCTGCTGAATCAAACGGTTAAGTTTCTCGACTCCAGCCGCTCCTACCTCCAGGGAAGATCTGGATTCCAGGAACTGATCCGGATTCATGGCAAAATTATAAAGGTTTTCTGCTCCCTGTGGGTTAATTACCTTGTCCCCGGTGAGCATGTTCTGCATGATCGCGCCATCGGACTTACGGAGAACATATTCCTGGGCGTTATTTTCAAATAACCACGCCAGCTGATCCTCTATGACGTTTTGAGTACCGGTCTTCAGGCCGTTCTTTTTCATAGCGGCCAGAATTGCTTTTTTCTGCGCTGATGTAGGCTTTTTGTCGGCTTCCACGCTAAGAGCATCCGCAATCTTTTTAACTGTGGAATCGTTGACGCTCCGGCCGTAGTTCTTAACAATGTACTGCCACAGATCCGAATGCTTCTTTTTCTCAGCATCTGATACTGATTTCTTATGGGCTTTACTTGCATTGATCAGCTTTTGTACTTCTGTAATTTCTGCCGGTTCTTCCGCTACACCTGCGGTCACGGCCTCCAGCTCTGCTTTTTGCGCGGGCGCAATTTCAGATGTTGTCCCAGAGGAAGCTGAGCTTGAAGAAGCAGTGCTGGATGTATCTGTTCCACCGGATCCAGAAGAGGCCGTGCCAGATGCAGTGCTGCCATTCGGAGTTACATTTACGTCAAGCAAAGTTCCACCTGTGCCAGCTTTCTGAATGCCAGCGATCAGGTTACCTACAATATCCTCACCAATCTGGCCAGCCTGTTCCACCAGGGACTGCAAGCCGGTAGATAGTCCCTCATTTAGTTTCGCAACAGCCGAAGCATTTTCAGCTGCCAGATCATCCAGCTGCTTCTTATAGTCTTTCTTGGTGTCACTTATCTGCTGGTCAATAGCATCCCGCGTAGCCTGTGTATCTTTTTTTGCCTGCCGGTCTGCTATCTCCTGCTTTTCTTCCCAAAGCTTGTTAAATTCATCCAGCTGCTCTGCAGTCATCTGATTCAGGCTGTAAATATTGGCGGTTGCTTCTGGTCCTGCGTCTTTCAGTTCCTGCAGCAGCCCCTCTGAAAGTCCCTTTCCGCTCAGTTCCTGCAACTGGGTTTCCCACAGTTTCAGTCCCTCAACCTGGGTATTCATATTGTAAATCAGACGATCTGCAGTATATCCGGAAGCATCCCAGGCATCATAGTTATTCATGGATGAAAGGATGTCTTTCTTCCGATCAGCTATGGCACTGTCCCTTTTTTCTTCCAGATCCTGTATGGTCTCATTTAGTTCTTTTTCAAGCTTTTCCCGCTTATCATTGTAATCTTCATCAAGCTGCAGCTTTTCTTTTTCGTAATCTTCTTTGGCTTCCAGGTACTTTTTATCTGCTTCTATGCGCTCATCCGTACCGGCTGTGAACTGTTTTCTGGCAATATCCCAATATTCCATCTCTGCCCTGGCGGACATGGAATAATAGGTCTGGTAGGTCTCCAAAAGGGATTTCTGTACTGAAGCCTGGGTCTTTGCAGCTTCCTCTCTGGCTTTGGCTACCTCTTCCTGCTTCTCCTGCTTTTCCTCGTAGATCTGAGTGTCCAGTTCCTGGATCTTTTGTGTTGCTTCATACCAGGCATCAGTTCCGCTCTTTAAATTCTTTCGAACGGTGGTCCAGTAATTTTTCTCCTGGGCTAAAGAGGCAGCATGTAATGTCTTGTACTTTTCCAGCCGTTTTTCAGCAGCACTGAGGACTTCAGAATTATAAGTTTCTGCGTCCTTAGTAGTTTTCTTTTGATTATCTCCGGATCCGGTAACTTTTTCTTTGGATACGCCAAAATTGTTCTTTATACTGCTGCTCAGTGCCTTGCTGATCGTGGAACTGCTGTCAAGCTTATTAAGCTGAGAGGTTGCCTGTTTATAGGCTGTGGATCCTTTCACAGCTGTATCACGTATCTGCTGCCAGTACCATTTTTCATTGTCCAGAGAAACTTCATGGCTCTTATTGTATTGCTTAAGCCAGCTGGTGGCGTTTTTCAACACAGCCTTTGACATTTTTCCAGCGGCTGCAGTTGCTACCTTTGTGTTTTTAGTTATACCAGACGCAGTACCTGCAGGTAACTGATAGCCGACTTCTTTCTCAAATTTCTTTGATGGAGAATGGATCTCTGCTGCTGCCTTGGCTGCGGCAATACCTGCATTGATCATTCTTATTGAAGCGCTGATGACCTGGGACTGGCCTGCTGATATACCTTGCGCTACACCAGCAGCCGCGTTGTATCCTGCAGTGTAAAAGCTATTCTGATAGGTTCGAACTGCGGCCGCTGCCTGACTCGCCATTGTTCCGGAAGCGCTGATCGCGCCACTTTTTCCAGAATTTATACCAGTCTGATACTGCTGAGCGGCTACTGTTCCGGCTTTCTCATATTCGCCTTTTTTCTCTTCGGCCGCCTTCGCTCCGGCGGACGCCATCTCGCCACCAGCCTGTTCAACGCCAGACTGCTGATCTTTAATTGAATTCTGGGTTCCTTCTCCTACAGCAGTACCAACATCTTCACCTGCAGACTGTGCATCTGCTGCCTGCTGCTGGATCAGTGCCAGAAGCTCCTGCATAGCGGATACTGCCTGAGTACCACCGGCATTAATTCCTGCCTGGATTTCTTCCGGGATCTGGATACCCGCTTTATTGGCAATTTCTGCCACGCCCTGGATTGTTCCTTCAATAGTTCCGTTCAGCTGATCTATTGCCTGCTGAGGGGTTATCTCACCGCTTGCAATTCCATCTGCAAGTCCCTCTGGGATCTGTACACCACATTCCTGCGCCATCTGGACAGTCTGCATGAGAGATTCCTGTGTGGCTGCCGGAAGCTCAGCCCAGCCTTCTACCGCCGAAGCAACGGCATTGTCAATGGACTCGCGCAGATCAGAAAAATCATAATCTGTGGATCCAATCTCTCCCACTGCCAACTCATAAGCGGTCTTGTTTGCCGCCATCACCGTTGCTGTATCCTCAGAAATGTCCATGGCATCAGTCCACTTCTTGGAGATACCTTTCAGCTGTTCAACACCGTATTCTCCCTGGTTGTCCAAGGTCCATACCATATGCTGGAGCATATTAGCTGCATCAGTTCCTTGCTCCTGGATTGCCTGGATAAACTCTGCGGAAAAGATCGCTTGTCCGCTCTCATCTGTGGCTTCTTTAAGGCGCTGGAGATTCTGCTGATAGTTCTGGATTCCATCCACCCAGGACTGCAGGTTTTCGTTCATCTGTTCTGTGGTGATATCATCCCCACCATCGAATTTATCTGCAAAACTGATTTTATCCTGCAAATCAGCTTTGATAGAATCCATGGTGGAATTGTATTCGTCCAGGATCTGACGCATGGCAGTCTTAGCAGAATCCGCGGCTTCCTGGGAGCGTTCCATAGTTTTGTTGAACCCTTCCAGGGCTGTGCCAGCTCCTGCTGCCGCCAATCCGGTTGCTTGGATTGCATCAGCATTATCTTCTTGCGCCTTTGTATTGTCTTCTATTGATTCAGTATTATCCTTTTTTACTTTTGTAATGTTTTCTGCACTTTTGGCATATCTTTCCTGTTCTTCCGAGCATTTATCAATTGTTTTTTGATTTTCCTCAATTGCTTGAGAATATCCTTCCGTTTTCTCTGCACAATCAGCTATGCTCGTAGCTGCTATTCCAGTTGCATCACCATATGCTACTGTTCTTCCATCAATAACATCTAAACGTGAATCCAATTCGCTGCTACTATCGCTTAGATGTTCCATAGCATAATTAAATTCATCCTGTGTTATTGCACCTTTTTTTAATGCCTCTGTATAAAGTTTTGTTTTCTCTGTTGGAAAATCAATATCAACTTGATAACTTGGATCTACGCTGGCTTTCTGTCTTTCCTCTTGGAGCTTTACAATTAATTCTCTCTCTTTTTCCAAGAGTTCCATTCTATCTTCAGTGTTTTTTTTCTGTTCCTGTGCTTTATCCAGCTGGACCTGTGCCGCTAAAGACTCATTGATTAAATCCTGTGTGGCTGCAATTACCGCCTGTTGGATTGCTGTTTGCTGATAGTTTTCTACCAGTTTTTCCAGCTCATCATTAGTTACACTCAGTTTATCATTTTCATCATCATAAGCACCAGCCAGTTCTGGAATGGACTGTGACAGTTTGTCCACAATGGATGCCATTTCCTGTTTCTGGACAGCTGTTCTATCTTCAACATTATTTAACTCTTCCAGTCTGTCAGCCAGAGCGCCTACATTTTCCACTGAATTCAGGGTTCCGGTAAACTGATCGTCAATCGCCTGTACATTATCTGCAACTTTCTGGGAGGATTGTACAACTTCATCGTACATTTCTTCCATTGCATCTTTTTGAGGTGTAATCACGTCTGTTAAGCCAGATACAATATCAGTAAGCAGTTCCACACCATCCTGCAAAGGACCTGAAATGTAATCATACGCCGCAATTCCCAGTCCCTCAGTAGCAGAACTAAGCTCTGTCAATTTTCCCTGCAGATTATCCTGCATGGTATCTGCCATATCAGAAGCAGCACCAGAACAATTTCTCAGACTCTCCTCATAGCCAGCCACCTGATCAGCGCCGGTATTAAGAAGCATGTTCAAGCCCTTAATGGAGTCAGACGTAAAGGTTGACATGAGAGCCGCCTGTTTCTGTGCATCTCCCATTCCATCTGTAGCATTTTCTACATCTTTTAGGACGTCCGTCATGTCGCGGAAGTTTCCGTTGGAATCCATGACTTCTACAGAAGTATCACCAATGGCAATCTTTCCGTCCTTCATCTTACTGGTCAGATCTCTCATTATGGCAGCAAGGGAGGTACCAGCTTCACTGCTCCGGAGTCCGTTGTTTGCCAATGCTTCCAGGAAAGAGGTAGTGGTCTCAATGTCCTGACCGGCGGCATTCATATTGGCACCACAGTTCTTATATGCCTCGCCCAGCTCTGCTGCTGTAGTAGAACTGTTTGCTTGTGCATATGCCATCATATCTGCTAAATGAGTTGACTGTGAAGCTTCCAGATTAAAAGTACTGATATTGTCTGTAACAATCTGGGATGCATCTGCCAGATCCATATTGGAAGCGGCTGCCAACTGTAGAACGCCATCAATACCAGAAAGAGTCTGGTTTACAGACCATCCGGCCAGGGACATATTTGTCATCGCGTTGGCTGCTTCCGTTGCAGAGAATTTCGTACTACTTCCAAGGCTCTTTGCCTTATTTTCCAGTGCTTCCAGCTCTGATCCGGTTGCTCCAGAGATAGCCTCCACTTCACTCATTCCAGCTTCAAAGGAACTTCCGACTTCCACCACATACTCTGCTGCTTCCTTTGCCTTATCACCAATTGCCGAAATAGCTTCTCCTGCAAGTTCCAGGCCCTTTGCTGCTAAAGCTTCTCCAAAACCTTCCTTCAAGCTCTCTCCGAACTCTTTCGTAGTAGTGATAACCGTCGTTGTTTCTTTTCCATATTCGTTTATGCTCTTTGCGCATTTATCCGTAGCATTTTGTGCTTCCTGCAGATACTTCTCATTCTGTTTTAAAGCCTGGTTATTTTTTTCTATATCATTCTCGGCGTCACTAACTTTTTTAGACCAGTCCGATACTTTTCCTTCGCACTTCTGGCACTCCAATCCCTGTTTTTCAACAGCCTTCTGAAGGCTTTCCACTTCCTTTGACTGCAGCTGATACTCTTTTGTACCATCCTTTCCAGATTTCTGCATGTTTCCCTGGGCTTTTTCAGCATCTTTCAATGCCTTGGAAAGTTCTTCATATCTCTGCGCCGCTTTCTGCGATACCTTCTGTGCATTTTCCAGTCCTTTTTTCGCAGACTCCGCCCTTTTCTGATAACTCTCAGTCTGCTTTGACAGGTTTTCCTGCTTTTTAGTCAGAAATTCAAGAGAATTGGCATTTCCCTTATATTCTGTGCTGAGTTTTTTCAGTTCAGAGTTAAGCATTGCACTTTCTTTTTTCGCATTTGATACGCCCTGTGAAAATTGTCTTTCTCCGTCCAGTGCAAGTACAATTCCAATTTTCTTTCCTGCCATAGTTAGTCCTCCCAACAAAAAATCCACATAAAAAGAGCACCTCAAACTGAGATGCTCTTTTTACATGGATTTTTATTTATATTTATTTCTTTGATATTGGGACTTCATCAATGTGGGTTTTATACACCACCGGTGATGTAACCCATTTGATAAATTTCTTTATCAGAGTCCCTATCAGTATTGCTAATAATAACAATACAAACAATATTACCAATAACATATGCCACCCACCTTTCTGTTTTTCTTAATTATAATCCGCAGCTCTGTAAATTTCAATATCATTTAACAGAGCTGCGGAAGAAAATCAGAAAATGGTGTCCAAATTTAACTTTTCGTCCTTTTTTCTTAATCCGTTATAATCCAGATACTCATTATAGATCAGATAAAATTTCCGAAGTGTCATCTCAAGCACCTCTTTTTCACTATAATTTAGTACCTTACATCCCACATACAGTAACCGGGCTACGTTTATAGCCCGGTCTCCTGGTTTGGGTTTTCTTCCTCTTCGTCTTCAGTATCTTCACCGTCACTGTCAGGATCCGGCATGGAAAATCCATATGCCTCCAGCAGAGTAATTGCTATCTTTTTCATTTCAGCTGGTTTTATAATCCCGTCAATATCTTCTGCTTTTACTTCCTTGCCTGTATCTACGGTAAGAAACGCAGCAATAACATTATAAAATGTTTTTACGTCTTCTGAATCAGTTTTGAAATCTGCCACCCTCGCAATTGCCGGCATAGTTTCCACTAATGCTTTATTACAAGTTTCCTGGATTGCTTCAATTGCTCCAATGGTGAACAGGATATTATATTCCTGTCCACCGATAACGACCGGAGCTCCTATTGGTCTTAAGTCGCTCATATGATCTCCCTCAATGTTTACTCAGTAATTGCTGCCTGTTTTTTTAGCCATGCTTTCGCTTTAGCTTCGCTGTCAAATACGAGTTTTTTACCGATTGACATCTTGCCATCAACTTCCACTGGGTATGCTTTACCTTCAATGGTGGCAGTCTGGAAGTTTGTAGTGTCACCTTTTGTCTCTGCATTTTCTGTAGGCTCACTATGCTGGACTTTGTACAGCCAGATAACAGTGAAACTAACCACACCATTTTTCTTTCTGCGCTTATAGAAACCAACTCCAAAGTATGGAGCTTCGTCTTCTGATCCGATTTCAATGCTCTCAGGAGTTCCTTCCTGACCTGAATCTCCTGCTGCCTCTTTTACATATGTATGACCAAGCAGTTTCGCCTGTTTCTCCAGAGACAGATCGTCAATGCCAAGAGAAGTCCCCATGTCTCTTATGCTTTTATCAGTCTCAGCTACTCCATCATCTGCAAAAAGCTCAACTTCGTTTTTATTCGGTGTTCCAGTAAAGTTGATTGCTTTCGCAACAACGAAACCTTCTGTGTACTTGTTTCCTTCTGCCCACTTTGCTGCTACAGGATTTTTCATACCAATATGTGCCATGTGCTATTCCTCCATATCATAATCATTTTCAAATTCACATTCGAATACAATGTGTCTTGTTTTATTATCTGGTTCCATCAATACGGTTACATCAGGATACGTTCCACCTTCTTCCAGGATCACTCTACGAATTTTTCTTTTTGCTTCCAGGTAATCCTTGGTTGATGGCAGGAAATAATGAATCTGCATTAAGGATATATCCTCTACAGGCTGATTGTCCGCAAACAGTTCTGCACCATCCTTCACATAATTAAAGGTAATATATTCACTATTTCCACCGCCAAAGAAATCTGATGTCACCGGAATGCCAAGAGGCTTCAACGCATTTATTATCTTTTGATTTATTGTCACAGCTTGTCCACCTCCGCGCCAATTACCTCTTCCATAACCTGCATTACTGCATTTTTGCTTTGTGCTACTGCTGCCGCGCGTACAGGTCTTGGCTCCTGGCCGTGTGACCTTACACCATATTCCAGATAACCCATTTTTTCAGCATTTCTAAAACCATTTTTATCAGTTCCATTGGGTTTTACCACAGCAAACACTCCGAGACTATTGTCTCTTGCGTTTGTAGCAGCTATGGAAGCTTCCAGTTCGCCTGTTGAATACGGTTTTCCGCATTTATCCCTTCTGTTAGCTGCGGATCTGATCTGTGTTTTCAGGTTTTTTTCGACAATTGGGGCGGCCTTATTCACTGCTTTTTCAGCCATTTCACAAGGATTTGCCAGCTTATTCAACATCTCTTCAACATCTTCAAAACCTGTTATCGTCATCCTTGCCATTGTCCTACCTGTGCTTTCCCACGTTCACGCATCTGACAAGTCAGCTGCACCTTCATGGATTTATTTTTCTGATATCTGCGCTTTATATCATAAATTTCACCTGTAGACTCATCCACCAGGAATGATTCTCCAGAATAATTACACGCCATGATCTCAACAACCTGGTCTGCTGTATAACCATTCTGTTTCGCAAGAACCTCATCATCCCTGGTACTGTCGCGGAAGTCTGCCGGAATACCACCGATAAATTCATATGTTTCCTCCATCATGATTCCATTATCATTTATCGTTGGATCATTTTTCTTTACCGGCAGCGAAATACTTTTATTCCACATCCAGGTCACTTCCTTCCAGTGTCATGCGAAAAACTTTTTTTCGGTACAGATCCAGATACATTCGAGTATCTGAGCGGTCATTTCCAAGATATGCCTTTACATATAAAGTCACAGCTGTAAGGACTCTCGGATCATCCGTATCCTTCTTGAGAATATCAGAAGGCACACCGGAGGTCTTCATGTCCTCCAGTGCATCTTCAATGTAAACGCTGATATCCTCGTTATACACTTTAACGCCTTCTGCAATTCCACATCTTTTTTTTATTTTTTCCAGCATTTATTCACCATCATTTCTGCAGAAGATAAGCATTTACAAACGCCTCTTTATCCCTTATCTTAACGTCTTCTCGTTCGATAGCACGATAAATAGTCAGATCTTCCGCGAATGCATTAAGGTCACCGATTGAAGCAATATTGGAAGTCATGATTGTAGTCTTTGCACGGTCAAAGTACCAGATACCTTCTTTCAGATCTCCGATTATAACCGGAATCTTTGTCGCACTGGCCTCATAATAATTTGCAATGTCCTGTTTTTTCGGCTCATCAACTGCTGTATATACATCTTCCACTTTTGTGTAATAAGTTTTTTTGGCATTTACATCAATATCTTTCGTTTGCTCATATGTCACTGTGCTTGGTAAATCCCCTTTTGGGATTGCCTCGACCGGTACGAATGTACCACCGACCGCAAGTCGCAACTGCATGGTATCTTTTGGATCCGGTGCAAGAAGGTATCTTCCAGTAGAATCTTTTAATGTATCTAAATACTGTAATCCATCATCATTGGTAATGATTCTGGAAGACTGCTTAAATGCGGATCCGAGGGTAACATTGAGAACTTTTTTAATATCATCCAATCCGTTTAATTCTACTTCTTTTTTGGTCTTAATCTGACCCATGATTAGATTATTCTCAGTTACTCTTGCTTCATCTCCAATCCACTCAATAAGTGTAGAAGCGATATTTGCATCACTGTCAGCCAGGAGCTCATTGGTCACTGGAAAATATCCTGCATATTTACTGATTTCATAATCAATACGCTCAAACTGTGGAGTATTTTTTGCACCGATCTTACCACCTTCACCAACTTTGGTGAATCCAGTCTGCTGTGAACGCTTCTTAAAGGTTCTGGATCCTTTTACGGTTTTAACACTTTCCTTTCGTACCAGCTGTCCTAAAGAGAATTTTGCCTCTTTATATTTATTAATTCGTGTCTGGATATCATTCGGAACAGTATATCCACCATCAGCTTCAGTTCCTTCATTCATGGAATTCTTCACACGGAATCCATTTCTTGCAGCCTGTGCAAACTCTGCTGTAGAATCTTTTGGTGTTCCTGCAGGAACCTTACTCTCCGGCACGGCTGCTCCATCGTCCAAGTCTTTCAGAATATCAAATTTATCCTGAAGCTCTTTCAGTTCATCTTTAGCTTTTTTTGCTTCTTCCAGTTTTCCTTCATTGGCAAGGTTCTTAACTTCATCTTTTTTCGCGTTAATCTTCTCCAGAAGGTCTAATAATTCTTTGTTCACGTCTTTTTCTCCTTTCAAAAAGAGAGATCAAACACCATACCGGTCAAGATCTCCCAATAATTCAGCCTTTATCTTTTCATTTTCCAGGTTTCTCTGATTAGCCTCTTTTGCTTTGATTTTTTCCATAACTGCATCTGCAATAGCGTCAATATCCAGAGTTTTATTTTCCGGTTCTTCATGCTGCTTTAATGCTTTTGGGGTCTTTGAATACTCATCAAAGTAATTACTTGTACAAGCTGCTGCCTGTACACTGTCCTCCACTTCAAAATCAAAATAATCAGTAGTATCACTTCCGACCATCCAGGTCTCTGCGTTGATCAGATTATTGATTTCCTCTTCTGTAACCCCTTCTTTTGTCTTCGACATGTATGTCTGCAGGATTGCTTTCTGGCAAATATCCAGAGTATCTGCATCTTTTCTCAGCTGATCTGCGTTCATACTGGTAAAAAAGTAACCATTTGTAGGCTTATGAATCATAAAGGTTCCATTTGCCGGAATCACAATCCGATCACCGGCACATGCAATCACAGAAGCAATACTGGCCGCAATACCATCAATATAGGTGGTAATCCTGGCATTATTGCGTTTCAACATGTTATAAATGGTAATTCCGGCAAATACAGATCCGCCTCCACTGTTTATGTGAAGGTTAATCTCCTGTATGTCTTCCAGATTTTTCAGGAAATCTGAAATATCAGAAGGACAGGTATCATCATCACACCATTTTCCCCAGTCATCAGATACGATATCCCCAAAAATATTCAGATCTGCTGAGATTTCTGTCTGATTGCAGATTTCCAATTTTCCTACATTCTTTTTCTGGTTTTTCAGCAGTAATACTGGCATTCTACTCACCTCCTTTGGTGTACTGTGTTCCAACTTTTTCAAGCGGAATATAATTTCCATTCACAATGAGCTTATCGCCATCCGGATCATCCGGCATATCCAGATATCTCCTCGCTTCATTTGGCTTGTATATTCCATTGTTTACAGCATCTTTTAGCATTTCCATCTGTGTCTTTGTATCAGTCCTCAAAATTGCCTTCTCATTAAACTTATAAAAAAATCCATTTTCTTCCTCTTTCAAGCTCAGAACTTTCGCATTAATCTCTTCTTCATACATCTTTAGTCTGTACAAAGCGGTATCAACTAAAAAAGCCAACTGCTGGGTTTCACTGTTTGAATAACTGGATTTTTCATAATTATTGATCTGATTCGGCTTAATACCGAATGCTCCGGCAATCTGAAGTGCGGAATACTTTTTTAATTCGAAAAACTGTGCGTCAGTCAGATTCATTTTCAGTGGAGTAAGCTGTAGTCCGATTGGGACAGGTATTACCCTTCCTGCATTTTTCGGGCCTGACAGTTTATCTGCAAATTTTTTCTGCAGTGCTTTTATCTTGCTCTCTTCCAAATCACCCACGTACTGTAATGCCATGCTTGCACTTAGTCCCTGACGATAAAGGTTATTCATAAAATTCTGACTTTCCAATGCTCCACCCACGGTATCTTGCAGAATTTCCCGCACAGATTTTCCCATAATTCCATTTAAGGAATACCAGGTTTTAAAGTGCATAACCTCACTGGATCTGAACAAATACTGTTCACCGGTCTTGGGATCATTGTACTGATAATACAGTTTCCCTTTTCCTCCAAACACACCAACATCATCCATATATACAGTCACACAATCCGCCTGCATTGGCCAAAGATCCAGGACTTTGTAATGTCCTCCATATTTTTCTCTTTCAAAGGTACCACGCATCCAGATATAGCCATTTCCATAATGCTGACAGTTCATCTCTGTAGTAGTCCACAAAGTTGTGGGTGTCATTATCGTGTTCGGTCTCACAGTCAGAAGCCTGGTAATCTTGCTCGGCTCTGCCCTGATCCGACCTTTAGGCGTTTCCTGGTAGTACTTTAACGGCACTTTTCCCATGGTTTCGCTGAGCATTTTTAAGCAGGTGTAATATGTCACCTCTTTCTCAACATCTGGATTAGTACCAGTTATTCCCAGCCATTCTTTCAGATCATCGTCATCCATGTCTACCGTTGGTCGCGTCATTGCATTCCATGCATTTTTTAATCTGTCTAATATGTTCATGTTACCAGTCACTTTCCAAAAATTGATCTATTCCCTCCTGGTAGCTGGATCCGAATTCATGATACATTGCCAGCTTAAATCCACACAAGGTAGAATCCACAGGGTCAATTCTTTTTGTTGTAGCATCTTTATCTATCTTAATCAGTCCCTGGTTGGTTCTGATCACTGCATTGCTCATTGCAAAATTCAATACAGGATTGTATTCGTACAGGACATTTCCGCAATATACCTGCTCACGGAATCCCTGAGTAGCTTCATTCAAGTGTTTATGGCTCTGGAAAACTTCCTCCACTGTATAACCTTCGTTTGATAGATCCATCATCAGCTTACTTGCATTGGCAGGGTCAAAGCACAGACATTCTATGTTCCAGTCATTCTCTGCACATGTATCCAATACATATTGCATTACTGCATTCTGGTCTACAATCGGAGTATCTGTCACTGTAATAAATCCCATTCTTTCCCAGGCATCATAATCCACTTTATCTTTTGCCTTTCTTTCAGCCAACTTCTCCCGATTCGGAATGAAAGAGTGGGAATACAGTATGTATTTCACAATTTCTTTTCCAGTCTTGTCAAATTCGCCTGATAGAAAGGGAATTACGAATGTAACAGATGTAAGGTCTATTTTGGCTGACATATCGAACCCCACATAAACACTCATTCCATGAGTATCAATAGGGATTTTATCAACCTGGCAGGCTTTCCACTTTGCCATGTCCATATATCCGTTTTCTTTTGCCTGAACCCAGATATTCAACATTTTTGTGAGAAATGCCGTCATCTTTTCCGGTATTTCTTTGGCTACCCGCCAGGCTGTACGGATCTTATCCGCGCCATTTTTATAGCTCATCCTAATCGGATTCGCTTTTTTCCAGATGTTTTCATCTTCCAGGTTACGGATATCATCCTTATAATCCTCCGGATCCACTTCGCAGATATCCACCAGATACTCTTCATTCTCCACATCCACATCCGGATCCAGTATCTTAGAGCAGTATTGATACTCCTGCACATAACATGGATAAGTAAGATCCATCCCTGCAGTTGTAATAATCATCAGCAATGGCTCTTTGGTGTTTGCTCCAAGACCAAGATCATAAAACTCAGTAGTCTTATGCTGATGGTATTCATCCAAAATCAGTCCGGCCGGATTGGTTCCATCTCCATTCTGGCCATCCTCTTTCGACAATGCCTTTATGAAGCTTCCAGTTTTTCTGTGTATTACAGCATCCCTGGTGATTTTAAAAAGAGGTTTCAGTGGAGATTTATTCAGCATGAGCTTAGCTTCATTCAAAATAATCTTCGACTGATCCCTCTTGGTTCCAGCAGTATAATATTCGTAATTTTCTTCATTTCTCGTAGCCATAACTGATATTTCATATAAGGCTACCCCAGCCTCCATCTGAGACTTGGCATTTTTCCTTCCAACCTCAATAAAAGACTGTTTGAACCTTTTATAACCGGTAATATCTTCGCGCCATCCGTAAAGTTGGCACAGATTAAATTTCTGCCATATCGTCAAGCTGATCGGCTGTCCTGCAAGGTCACCTTTAGAATGCCGTAGCATAGAAAACCAGTCTACAATTTTTGATGCTTCCTCTTCATCCCAATGATAAGGCCATACATTAGCCTGTACATTCTTTGCATCCTCTTTCTTGCAATCCCTAAGGAAGCGCATACAAGCCCATTTATGTTTTTTCCCTGATATTTCTTCCCCGGCCAGACAACGGTTGGCGTAATCTATCAGTTCTTCTTTGATGGTCATATATTGCCAAATTTATTTGTGATAGCTTCCCTTGTCTTATCAGACTTCACTGCTGCAGCTTTTAGTCTGGCGTCAATAGTGAGTCCACACAGGGAAGCAAATTTTCTCATTTCCTCTGCGTATGTGCGCTGAATATCAACCATTGGATTTTTCACCACAATAACGCCATTCCTGGTCTCTCGATCAATGTAATAAGTCTGATCTTTCAATATCTCTGTAGCCTTAACATAGTTAGCAAAAGCATTACAGTAACCGCCCAGATTGTTACGATCCAGGTTCCCGATCAGATTGATCTTTTCCAGTTCCTTGACAATCCTGCGCCACTCTTTTTTTGCCACATTATCAATTAGCCAGGTAGGAGGACGTTTTAATTGATTTTTGTCCGTAGTCACACTGTCTTCTTCTGCTTCCCTGGTCTGCATTGTGATCACAGTAAGATTTCCCCGCTGCTCTGTCAGCGGCTTCCTCGGTCTTCCCATTCATCCTCCCTCCTTCCTTTGCCAACTTTTTATGAGTATTTAGAATTTTGCGCAAGCTATAGGGCAGGCGGGGACGACGGCATTTCCTGAAAACTTTTCAGACCGCCCCTCCCGTCTGTGTATAAAAATCCACAAGCATTTTTGCAAGCTTTTTTTCCATCACTGGTCTCTCTTTTTTATACATCTGCTCAATTTTTGAATGTGTATCGTGATGTAATGGCATCAGATTCTGCTTATCGCATCGTTTATCCCATGCTTCTTTTAACGGAATAATATGATGCACTGTATCTGCTGCCAGAATTACTCCTTCCGTCATGTAGACATACACATCAATCCCGCAAGCACTGAGAATATCAGATCTTGTCAGCTGCCATTCCCTTGAATCATAAAATGTTTTGCTTTTCTGATTTCTGGCATTCTGATCATATATCCGATAGCGTTCTTTATCTCTTTGTTTCATGCAGGGACACCTGCTGCCGGACGGAATTCTTTTTCCGCACCTGCCACATCTCTTATATATCATCTTTTTCTCCAATAAAAAACGCCCGGCCGTGCCTGCCAGACGTTTGTGGAAGTATGTATGAGTCAGTATTGTACCATTATATCGGCGGTACTAACCGAGTCGGAACAGATGGAACCGAACCACCGACACGCTGGATATAAGCCAGCTGCTCTACCACTGAGCTATGTTCCGATATACCTGCCAAGCCATAGTGCCTGACAAGTAAGGGTGCAACCGATTGATATTTGATTCATCCATCTGAATCTATTATAGTTATAACACGAATCAAGTATACCATTCTATACCATCTTAAAATTCTTCAATGCTGATGAATGCAGCCTATGTACCTGTGTCCATCCATAGCCCATCTCTGTTGCTACATCATCCCATTTTAAGCCCTTTATATAGCGTAAGCGCAGAACTTTCCGTTCATCTTCTGAATGCATTTTGCGGATCTGATTTTCAATCTTCCGATATTGTTGAACTTTTTTTAACCGTTCTTTCTTTAACAGTTCAATCTGCTCATCCAGTATTGCAATATAATCAGACAAATCAGATTGACTGCTGCCCTTTGGCATACCATCATTTACTACAGAAGGGAACATCTTATCAGCTCTTAATCTTTTGATTTCTTCCAGGATGTCCCGCTCTCTTTTGACTGCTCTCTGATATGATTTTAAATATTCCTTTTTCTTTTCATTTTCTTCCTGCAATCTCCTGTCCATCGGTATCACCTCCTGTTTTCAGCCGTTCCAGTTCCCAGTATGTAGGTGATCTGGTTATGCCATTTGGTAATTGTAATTGCACTACATGGGGATATAATGCTTTTATCCTGGCTTTCACCTTTTGGGTGATGATCTTCCCGTCACCAGAAGCATAACTGGTTTGTATGATCTGAATAATATCCCCTCTTTTGATTCCATGTTTCTCTTCCAGTCTTCTCTGCTGTCGCTCCCATTTCTCTGCTTCAGCTATCGCCCACTCAGCTGTTGGGTCTTTATATTTTTCATGGTTCATTACAAGCTTTCACCTCCTACAAGTCTGCCAGTTCCTTTTCATATATTTCTTTTTGCTGCCTTAACCATTCTGCAAGATCATTCTGGAATCGCTTTGACTGTCCATCATCAGTTTTTGGAGAAACAACTTGTACCCAATGATGTTTATCATGTTCTTCCAGAATCCGCGTAATACTTTTAACATCCCGCTCCAACTCTTTTGCCTTTTGTAATGTGTCCTTATCCATTCCGCAATTCCTCCAGTTCTGAAAAATCCCATTCACGCGGTAGTGTGGATCCGCAATGGCTAATCATGGCGCAGCGTACACAATGTGGGTGTTCCGCACAGTACCTGCTTACTGTCTTTATTGCACACAGCAGCTCTTGATTTGTGACTGCTGCCTGCTCTGTATTAATATTTTCCTTCGCTATTTTCTTTCCCCTACTCATATATCATCATTCCTCTGCTTTTTCTGTTTTTTTATCGCACATGACGCCCATAGTAATACACCAAATGCTCCAAGCACAGTTCCAATGCCAAATGCTATTAATAAATCAACCATTTTTGATTTCCTCCTCAATGTCCGCTCCGCAGCATACAAAACAGCAACTCTGTCATGGATTTTATTCTTATACCCTGCCTGCATGGCAATACGATTTCCAGCTTCCAGTTTCTGTCCTCGCTTAATGGTGTGGGATCTTTAAATTCTTCCGCTGCTTCTCCCCAGAACGGAATAGGAACCATAACTCCGTAATAAATTGATGAATCTGGGTGTTTTTCGCGCATGTAATTAGCAAATTTACCACTTCTAAAATCTGGCTGAATTTCTTTGTAACACTCCATCGTAGTTACTATATAGTTCTTTTCTCCAAAGAAATTCAAACCATTACCGCTATAAACATCTTCCTTACAACTTTTAATCTCATAGCAAGTGAATATGCCTTTTTCTATTCCGGATACAGAGTATTGATTTGCCGGGCAAAACTCCATATAATCCACTCGTTTTGCCTTTGATGTCCATGGATCAATGCTAACCTCGCTGGCCCAGTGCGAACCAGCTCCACCAATACGAGTAGATACAAGTAGTTGTCCAAGGAATTTGGTTGTTTCTGCTCTTGTCATTTTCTCACCTCGTTTTAAGGAATTTGGACATTATGCTTTTTTCCCACTGCTTCCACGGTTGCGCTTCCCATTTATTGCAACTATGGTCATCTCTGATCCAGATTCCTTTCTTGTCACATAGAAGATCGTCATTGTGCCTGCAGGTCTTACAGGTTCTATCTTCCATCTTGCTATTCATTTTCCATCACCCCTCGTACCTATTCCCTGTTAAATCCCATCTCTTCATAAATGTTATAATTTGCCAGATTCTCAAACTCTACATCAATGTCCATCTCCTTTTGTGCAAGCTCATAAGCTTTTGCAACTCCGATCCGGTCTACATAATCCATTGCTGCTTTCCAGTTCTTTAGGAATTTTTTGTTTGCTTTTGTAAATCCCCACGAAAGCTTAATCGCATACAGAGAAATAATTATATTGGTTACGGTAATATAGTCCTCTGCACGTTCCAGTTTTTCCTGGGCTTCTCTGATCACAGCGTCTGTTGCAGTTTCTGTTGTCTGCTGTTCCATCCTTTTCAGGTATGTTTGCAATATAGAAGCCTGCTGCCCGGTCATCCCTGATACCTGGGCCACTGTAAGATTAAGGTTTAATGGCACCTGACATTTTTCCTGCATCCTTGCCTGGCGCCTTCTTTCTGCTCTGGTCATACTCTTTCACCTCTTCGTTATTAGGCATTCATTTTGATTATCCTCTGCCCTTCTTCAGCAGCTTCTGCCGGACCAGATCGTATTCCAGGAGCAGGTTCCGGTCTTTGTTTCTGCTGAGTGTCCGGTCTGCGGCTCTTAGATAGTATCTGCCGTTTATCAGTCTTCCCTCAGCTGCGGCACCGTACAGACTCCCGACTGTCCGGTTCAGCCTTTTGGATGCTTCCTTTATGGTTACAGCCTCTTCTGGCTCTTCTGTTATGTTTTCTGTAATCTCATATAATGTCATAGCCAGTTTCTCCCGAATATCTTCCGGAACTGTTCCCTGCTGCCAATCTGGCTCTCAAAGGCTTCCTGTCCCAGTCTGTGAAGCTCATCCATTACCGCCTGGTCTTTATGTACCGCATGTGCTCCGAACTGGTGGCATTCCAGGCACAGGTCTACTTTTAATCCATATTGTTCGGATAATGTTCGGTTAGGTCCGCCAAAAATATGATGCTCTTCGGTCTGTGTGTACCGTCCGCACAGATAACATCTTCCTTTCCGGCTTCCAAGAATGCTTGCCGGATGGGACATCTTTTTTTTCTTCGTTTCTTCTTTTGGAAATTTAAGTCCGCTCATATTTTTCCTTCTTTCATCTTGTCCGAGTCGGACATTAACTAAATGGCAGTTCCTCTTCAATTCCATCCGGGATATTCATGAAACCATCAGGTCCCACATCTGGTGATTGTTGTGGAACATTATGCTGACTGCTGCCAGATCCAGAGCCTTTGCTTTCTGCAAATTCCTGTTCTTCCACAACAACCTCTGTCGTATAAACTTTCTGTCCATCACGGTTGGTATAACTTCTGGTCTGAATACGGCCTTCGATTGTAATCTTCAATCCTTTTCGGAAGTATTTCTCCGCGAACTCGGCAGATCTTCCAAACACTACACAATTAATAAAATCTGCAGTTGCATCTCCATCTTTTCTGATCTTCCTATCTACTGCCAGTGTGTATCTGGCAATTGCAAATGAATTTTCCCCTGGGGTGTATCTCACCTCTGGATCTCTGGTAAGACGCCCCATTAAAATTACTTTGTTCATCTCTTATCGCTCTCCTTCCATATTGCGTTCGCCTCTTTTTTGCAATCTCTTTCCATGTAATAGTCATACAGGAACTCTTTCTGTGCCTTTGTGTACTCTTTGACCGGATTCTTTGTCGGAAAAGCAATTCCTCGACTCGGATTGTGTAAGAGAACCCACCCTCTTTCGACGAGCCAGTCTCCTGCTCCGATCAGGCCGACATTGCATTTTGTCTGCAAGTCAATGTCTCTGTCCATTGCTTCCTCCGGCAACTTTTCGTTCATGTAATTCTGCGCCCATTCCTGATGCTCTCCCCATTCCGCTCCGTGAAAAGTTCCGTCCGGCTCTAACCATCCATAATCCTCTGTGGTGTGATTTTCTTCATCCATCATTCGTTCCATGAGACTGTCGAGTGCATCCTGCTGTCTATCCTCCGCAGTCTCTTCTCCGAGTTCCTTTCGGATTTCTCTCTGTGTACTTTCCGATATGTGATCCATTGCAACATCCCACCGTTCAATCATCCTCCGCAGGTCTTTCTCTATTTTCTTTCGTCTTTCGATTTCTTTCCAGATGTTCATTCTCTGCGGCATCTGCTCTTCTTCTCCCGGTTCGTATATTTCAAGATGATATGTCCCTGCTGCCGTGCCCCCCTTCAGAGCAGCGCGACCAAGCAGAATGTCCTCAGCATATCTCCTTATCTGCGCCTCTGGTTTATCTGTTCCAGTCATGCTATCCATGAGAATTTCCATTATGGTCTCATAACTTTTCTCGCCTGTGTGAAACCATTCCCTTGTAATTTCCGTAATAAATTCTCCATTAATATCAAATACCATATTACCCTCTTTCATTTTTCTTCCCTTTCATTTGTGCATCTAATTCGTTTATTTTGTTTTTATACTCTTTCACAGTATCACCTCTGCATCTGATGGCATTTTAAAGATTTTGATTTTCTCTGGATGCCGAGCTGCAACCTGTATGGCACAGAGAACACGAACAGCCTTTGGCTCTGTGCTATATTCTCCCAGGATAGTTCCTTTCTTTTTGTCTTTAGTATGTGCCAGTATCTGATATGATCCGGTTGGTGTGAGAACTGTAGTCGTTTCTTTTTCAGTCATATCTATCAGCTGATTTCCCTGTGTTCTAATCTTCATTTCCGTATTTTTCTCCTTTCAGCCAATATTCGTGTTGTATTAACAAGATTCTCCGTATTCCGTTCATATTCTATCATTTCTTTCCGGACAGCTTTAATCAACGCAAGTAGTACTTTTTTAATTTCAGCAGTCCCTACGCGTGTACAATACTCTTTCGCATTCTGATCTATAGCCTTGATCTTTATATATTCCGATTGTCTTATCATTGACTTGATGATTCTCTTCTTCATCTGTTCTGGCGGTTTCTTCCCATACATTTTTTTATATTTCTTTTTCAGTATCCTTAACTTCATCTTTTACACCTTTTCTCTGTTAAGCCCCAGTTCTTCATAAATGTTATAATTTGCCAGATCTTCAAACTCTACTTCAATATCCATATCTCTTTTTGCATATTCATAAGTTTTTGCCACTCCTATGCGATTCACATACTCCATTGCTGATTTCCAATTATCCAGGAATTTTTTATTTGCTTTCGTGAATCCCCATGAAAACTTTATCGCGTAAATAGAGATGATTATATTTGTGATCGTTATATAATCTTCTGCCCGTTCCAGTTTCTCCTGAGCTTCACGGATGCAGGCGTCCGTTGCCTGCTCCGTTATTTCATCCTCTCTCGCTTTTAGGTAATTCTGCAAGATCATTGCCTGCTGCCCTGTCAGTCCTGCAACCTGGCCAAGCTGCATCTTAAAGTTCAATGGAAGTCTGCATTTTTCCTGTTCTCTGGCCTTACGTCTCATTTCTGCCCTGTTCATTTGCTTTCCCTCTGTACTTCCTTTAAGAATTCAACCAATTCGCTTTCACTATTTGGGAATTTATTGTATCTTCCATGCTGTGTCCATTTAGGTATTCCTGATTTTCTTTCCGGTTCAGGTCCTCCAATCAAATGCATGTAATATGATTCTGTATTATCTGATACCCACTGGCTGTGAACAGTGTCCCGATCATATTCTTCTGCAATAAGTCTTGCACCATTTGCAAAATCATATTTGTAGTATCTGGCGCCAATATGTTCATCTGTATACCAAAGTCCCCAATCCTTATAATTTCTCAGCCATTCCTTACGCTGATCATTATTTTTCATAACAGGAAGCGGCAGTTTCTCCGATGTTTCTTCTTTGGCTCTCTCATCTGAGTCCAGACATGTGCTTATCAGATTTCTAAGCAATCTCAGTCCTGCCACGTTCATCTGGGCTTTCTGTAATACATTAACTGGGAATCCTGATTCTTCTGCTGCCACGAACTTTATTTCTTCCAGGTCTTTTTCTTCTTTCTTTAAATATCTCAAAATATTTTCCAGAGTCGGAACCGGAATATCTTTCAAATCATCCGGCCAAGCATCCGGTACAAGATCACTAATCTCAGGCAATAAATCTTGCTCGCTTTGATCCAGATCCTGCTGCCTTTCATCCGCGTTTTCTGCTGCCGGTTGGCAGCGCTTTGACATGTCCGACTCGGACACATTTTCTGCTGTCTCTTCCACTATTTTGGATTGGGCTGCTTCTGCTTTCTCCATAGCAATCTCATTCCACATTTTCTGAATGGAAGTTGCAAGATAAAACCAGTCATAGTTTCCAAGGCATTTATTACTCTCATCCCAAATCTGCACATAATCATCAAACAAATTAGCATGTGCGATTCCAAGCCCAGTATCGAACCACCATGTTCTTCTGCTGCCTATTTTTTCTTTTAACTCATCCGGGCTTGTCACTACATTTAACACCCTTTTGTGGAAGTCCTGTTTTAACCACTCATCAAAATCACCTATCAGCTTTCTGGTTAGATTATCAAGATATTTTTTCTCTTTCTCAGATGGTTTTTTTATGTCAGCAGCATCTACCACTCTTTTACTATATTCTTCTTTCATACGTTCTGCTGATACATGGCAGACCTTCTCCCCTTTTTCATTGTAAAATGCAAAATCTTTCTCTTTTGTTCTCTGTACTACTGCAAACTCTGCTCCCATTGCACTGAAGCGTCTGGTTGCTCCTACATACATTTTGAGATAAACATCCTCAAGAAATACCTTTATCATCCTTGCTATGTCCGGCAGAAATACTTCGTTTGCATCATAGTATGGACATTCTTTTTGTGGTTCTGGCATAGGTGCAAGCTTCACCGCTTTTTGTTTCTTTCCATACTTCTCTATCAGTGTTTCAGCCAACTGCTGCCATGTAATCAACTTTTCATCCCCACTACCAGGATTAAACAGAATTCCATTTGATTTTCCCTGATAATTCAAATATCCATTTCTGATCCGCACATCATTGTATATAATGCTGAGCATATAAATGGACATGTTCTTATCCCGCCTTTGAATTCGTTCTGTTGTTGATTTCTTTAAGCTTTCAAAGAATCGTTCGATCTGAATGTCAACATCAATTACCGTTCCATCTTCCGGAGGTCTTCTTCGTCCAATTGCTTCATCAAGTGTCAGCTGTCCAGGAATCTGACGTCCTACTTCCTGTTTTTCTTTCAAAGCTTTAACCTCTGGTAGCGTAATTGTTTCATTCTTTCTGTACAACCCCAGAGCCTCATCCTGGTGTTTCTCATCCAGATCTGTCAGTTCCCTTGCCACAGATATATTGATGTTTCCATTTTGAAACTCTTGCATGAACTCCTGACTTAATTTTTTCTGGATTGCATGATATCTTTCTAACTGTGTCCCTGATGTTCCGAGAGTTGCCTGTACCATGCTTCTGGTTGTCCCCTGCAGGTCAACCAGATCACGAAGTTCCTTAATTACCTCTTCTGTGATAAGCGCCTCCTGCATTTTCTCCCAATCACTTTTTTCACGGAACCGGTTCGCCTGGATGATTCCCAGCTTATTGATCAGCTGTTCCACTTTTCCATCTTTATCTTCTGGGAACTTTTCTGTATTCAGATTCACTTTTGTATATTTACAGTTAATCTTCCGAAACTCTTCATGTCCCTCTTCCACAAGCATCCTGCAGCACATTGTCCTACAGTGCCCTGATATGATCCTGTCTTTACCATCCACGTCCTCAATCAGAACGTCCTGCATAACCCCAAATAGAAGAATTGAGTTCTTCAATCCCTGCAGTTTCTCCGGATCTGTGGAATAGAAATTCTCTTTCGATGGCTCCAGTTCAAACACATCCCGATACACTGTATCACTGATATTCTCAGTCTCCGTGGGCTTTTTACGATTATTTACCATGTCGGCCAGATTGAATGCCATCAGGCTTTCCTCCCTTCCGTCCATTTATCCATCATAACTCCTGCTGCCACCAGATACTCTTTCACCAGGCATTCATAATCTTTTGCGGCTAAAGAACGCGCGGAATACAAAGGGATAGGTTTTCTTGCATAAGTACTCTCTGATACTTTTCTGGAATATCTTATCTTCGTCTTAAGCATTGGATACCCTGCTGCCTCTATCATTTCTGTTCCCTGTGCCTGTGCAAGGTTGTTTTTGTCATATTTTGTGATAAAGACCCAATAATTTTTCAATTCTGGGTTCAGTTCCTCTTTTGTATAACCAATCTGATTCACCAGTTCCGGAAGTCCTTCCGTTGTGTTATCATCAATTTCTACCGGAATCAAAACATCATCACAGGCTGTCAGAGCATTGATCGTTGATACGTTGATATCCGGTGCATTGTCAATTATGCAGAAATCATACTGATCAGCCACACATGCCAGTGCATTTTTTATCCTATACTGCTGCGGTCGTGTCTGATCGAACATTACTTCCTGGTTAGCCATCAAAAGACGCATATTTGCCGGCAATACATCCATGTTATGGAATTCCGTATGTCTGATCAGTTTTTTCATCCAGTCTTCCGGGTGCCTTGCAGTCATGATCCGATCTATTCCCTCTCCATCCTGTGTTCTGCAGTTCAATCCTCTTGATGCATCTCCCTGCTTATCGTTATCCACAATAAGCACTTTATTCCCCTGGCTTGCCAGAATATAGGCAACACTATTGGTGGTAACGGTCTTGGCCACGCCACCCTTTAAATTAATCACTGCAATTGTTCTCATACTCTTCCTCTTTTCTTTTTATTTTTTCTTATGTGCCCTATTTCTCAATTTTCTGTCTGCTCTTTCCATCCAATCAGGCTTCCCATCTTCCGGTTCATTATCAAAATAGATTTCTCCATCATCATCTCTGTAATAGTGAAAATGTATTCCTGATTTTGTTATTGTTCCAAGATATGTCATTGCCCTTGGATCCTGTTCTGTGCGCAAACTCCATCCTTTTCCCCACAATTCTTTAGTTTCCACGTTTTATCATCTCCTCCTGGAGCCATTGCGAATATGAATGTACTCCGGCCAACGAAGAAACTTTCAGTTTCAACCGGTTGATTACTTCATAGACCTTTTTCCATTCATCTGCATTTTTGATATCTTTTCCCTTTGTATCTTTAAAGGCATCTGCTGCCAGATCTGAGATTCTCAATACTCTGGATGTCACGAAGGTATCTCTGGTATATATGCAAATCTCACATGTAGAACGAAATCTCGAAAGGGCTTCTATAAGTGCCTGTAAGTTACACTGATGATATGTACTACTACTATTTCCGAACCCTTCTCTGGTCTCAGTCCTGCCAGCGTACACGGCTTCTATTACATATCCGTATCTGCGCTGAACTCTCGCCTGGCACTGTTTATCTGTTTCCAGATAAATATTGACTTTCACAGCTTGATTCCCCCTTTCTTTAAATTCGTCTGTTCAATCTGATCAATGTGTAATGGCGGTAATTGTACCCAGTTACCGGATTTTTCCCCTCAAAGAGCTCTGCTATGTAGTAGCCTTTCTTAGGCTTCACTTTCTTAGGCCAACGTTTCAGCTCCTCTGGCTTTGGCTCTGGAAGCGGCATGTTCCTGGAATGGCTGTAGTTTGCTTCACTAAGTCTGGGCTTTGCCAGGGTTCCGTCTTTTTTCTTTTCCCTGGTTTTCTCATCCTTTGTGATGTAATCAGCCAGCTTCTGGAAATCCTCTTCCGGGCACTTACTCTTCCTGATCTGAGTTACATATACTCCACCATAGGGCCAAGCCCTTTCAACAAGACTTGCCGTATTTCCAATATCGTTGATAATACAATGTATATGCCAGGCTCCCTTCGTCCCCCGCTCAATGTTCCGGATCCAGAAGAGCACCCTGCCTTTTTTCCTGTAAATCTTTCTTAGCTTGTCCATCATTTTCAAAAACTGCTTCTTGGCAGTGTCCATATCTGGAGGTCTGTTCTCTGGCTTGTATGTAAATGTCACCCACAGATCACCTGGTGAAAAATATTCCATCAGTCTGAGTCTTGCCCTCTTGGATTTATTCCAGGCGTTTACTCTCTGAACATCTTCAGGAGTGAGCTTTCTCTTAGGCAGTCTCTCCTTCCCCTTAGCTCCATACTTGCCATCATGATTCTCTTCCACATACAGGATATCCTTCTTCTGCAGATACCAGATTTTACGCTTTGTTTTCATACCAAAAGGCTCCTAAGTTTAATATCTTAATCGAGTACTAAACAGGGGAATTTCACCCCTGATTTTTCTTACATTCTTGACTTTTTAGTGGCCCAATGATATTATGTAATTGGTTGATTACATATGGACCTGAGTCGATGCACCCCTTGCATCGGCTCTTTTCTTTAGTTTACATAACTTTCTTTTTTCTGATCTGTTCCAGCTCTTTTTCAACATCTTTTCCGCTGTATTCTGTCAGAAGCTTTCCAGAGATGTTATAAGTCCACTTGGTGGACATCTTAATCGCTATTCCAATCGGCAGTTTTCCCTGCTGCATCGCAACACGTACAAACTGCGGGGACGTGTTGAGAATTGCAGCAGCTTCAGTTGTCAATATTTTTCCTGTGTTCATTTTTCGCATCCTGCTTTCTTATTATTCCATTGATAAATCCGTAATCGGTACATTTGAAATAACCTCTGATTGATCCTGCTGCCCCCATGTGATTTCGATTGTCATATGAGGGCTCTTTCTGGTGTTTTTCACCTGTCTCTCCATTTTTCTAATGAGTTTGCTCAAGAAGCCATCCTGCAGTGCTATCTCATGAGGTATTTTGCATACGATTTTTATATGTTCCATCTTTACACCATCCTTTTCTTCCCATCACTTTTAACCAGCAGCTTTCGCTATAGCCAAAACTAATGCGATTATTGAAATTACTAATGAAATTGTTTGTAGCTTCATTCTCTCACCTCGTTTTCTGTCGATATATCTCTACTTTTTTCCTTTCTATGGTAATTTATTTCATACTGTGTTAAGATTTCCCTACCCTAAATAGAAAGGAGGAATCACTATGGATGATTTAACCAGGGAACAGCAGAAACTTCTTACCTCTATGTACAAAGAAGTTTTAAGCCGTCAGCCCGCTGTATCCTTTGACGAAGCAAATTACTTTGCTAATTCAGATGTAGTTATGGATCATTTCTGTCCCGACTCTGATTCTGATCATGTATCTTCTCTTTGCTGGTCACTTGCTTCTGCCGGATACATCACTTGCGAACCTGGCGAAGATCTTGCCAATGAGATCAAGCTCACCGATAAGACAATCATTTACATGGAAAACAAATTTAAAAATGGTCTTAAGAGTGTCCTTGAGTTCCTGGCACAGTTCAAATGAGTTTTTGGCCAGCCGCCTTATTCCGGCTGGCCATTCTCATAATATGCTGCATGTACATGCTCCGATGTTTTGTGAAAATTTAAAGCATGTGCCACATCTTTTGTATAAGTACATGGTGGACAATCACCCTTTCTCTTTGGATTTTTGTAACATGTATTTTTCTTGCAGGTTGGAACATTTCCATCACAAAGATATAAAACCCTTTTCTGCTCTTCTCCCAACAAGTACTCCATGTTCGTTTTGAACATTTGAGACATCTTTTTCAACTTTTGGCTTGGAATATCTTTCTTTTCATTAATCCAGTTGTAATATGTTTTGTGAGATACTCCTAATTGCGAAGCAATCTGCTCCTGCGTCAGCCCTTTTCGAACTCTTTCTGTTTCAATATTAGTTAACATTTTATTTTTCCTCGCTTTCTTTTATTGACTTTTCTTATCCGCTCTCCTATTCTTGAGTTACAGGACACTGCCATGTCTGAGTATGTAGAAAGGAAAGCAAATGCCAATGAATAAACTTACATTTTGTCCACTCATTAATAATGAGTGCCGTCCTGACTGTATTTTTCATGTTCCGCATAATATAGCTTTGAATAATGGAAATACAGCTCAATGTGAATTAGCCGCTTTTGTCTGTTGCGCTGATGAAACTGCAATTCAGGCTGTTTCTGAAGCTATAAAAAATCTTCGTAGCTAATTTTGACTAATTCACCAACTTTTGTGTCCTGTGCGATTTTCCTTTTTACATAATCTAAAATCGCATAGGATTGCTCTACAGATATTTCTTTTTTATGGAACATCTCAATTATTGCTTCACATATTTCATAGTTCTGTTTTTCTGCAAGCATAAATCCTATCTCTCTCCCCTCGCTTCCCTGTTACTTTTCCAATTACATTGACTTTTTATTTCTTTTCGGTGATTATCCAAATACTATGTTAATCATTAACGCTGCCACGCTCACTACAGCTGCTGCCAATGAAATAATTATTGATTGGCGGCAATTGCTTCTTATTTTGTCCATTTCATGGTCTTTCTTTTTGATTTTTCCACCAATGCAATCACGCCGATTTTCATTTTCATCGAAATGCACTCTTTCCATCTTCTCACCTCGCTTTCTGCTACTTCTCCAATTACATTGACTTTTTATTTCTTTTCTCCTATTCTTTAGGTACAGGGCACTGCCATGCCTGAGTATTATGAAAGGAGTTCTTTATATGACAATTCACGAAGTCATTGATCTGTTCAGTCACGAAATGATCAACGAAATCTATCACTCCTCTGCTGACGAACTTTCCAAGGATGAATTTGTCAATGCAGTACATGAAGTTGCTTCTACTGTCCTGAAAACTTATGAAGCGCAAACCAAGAGATAAGCAGCATGGCAGTTATTCTTATTGCAGTAAGGGTAACTGCCATTTTGGTTATTGCTTCTTTTTCTTCTCTGACAAGCTTTTGCGTCTGCTTCCAGATTCTGTCATCGTGATATCTTACAAATCCTTCAAGCGCAAATCTCCTGTCTCGGTCACTTTCCATCTTTTCACCTCGCTTCTGTTATCCTGCTTTCTGGGTTTCTACTTCCATTGCATCTCTGGCTCTCAGGAGTTCTGAGTTATTCTCCATCAACTTGAGGCTTACAATATCCATCTGTTTCAGATTCTGTACGATTACTGTGATACGCTCTTTCTTTTCTTTGGTCATATTTTTCGCCTACCTTTCTGTCAAACTTGACTTTCTTTTTATTCTCTCCTATCCTTTAGATACAGGGCACTGCCATGCCCGAGTATTATGAAAGGAGCAAACTACCATGGATAAAAAACAAGCGATTAAATCTATAGAACACTTTACTGAAGCTTCTCTTTCTGCCGTCTATGATGGCAACGCACCTGCTACCAAGTCTGATCTTCAAAAGCTCAGATCCGACATTGCACAACTAGCCAAAGAACTCTTGGATGCTTTTTCCAAGTAGTGTCTTCCCCCTGTTCTTTGGAGCAGGGGTAATTTCTATCATGCCAAGTGCTTCCAGACTTTTATAGCTGGCTACAATTTGCATCTGAGCTACTCGCATATTTCCCAAGATCTTATCCATTTCAAATCCATCTACCTCAAATTTCTTTTCAATACTCCCATCTGCTGAATATTTGAATTTAATTTCTGTCAGAGTACTAAGTTGTCCTGCAAGATCTATTATTTTATTTTTCTTTTCTTCAATGCTCTCTAATGTTTTCTCTATTTCTCTGACATCTTTGATTTCTCCTGAATTGATTCTAAATCCAAATAATTTCATCTCTTTCTCACCTCACTTTCTGTTACCTTTGTTATCATTATAGTTACCTTTGCTCCTTTTGTCAACCATTTTTTGTTACCTCTGTTTACTTTTTGTATTGACAATCTATATTATCGGTGCTATTCTGTGATTATAAAAAGAAATGGAGGTGAAAACGTGACACAAGGTGAACGAGTCAATGAGGTTCGTAAAAAATCCCAATTGACCATGGATCAGTTCGGAGAACGTTTAGGCGTTACTAAAACTGCTATTTCTTATGTGGTAAATGGCAAAAGGAACTTAACCGAACAGATGCTGAAATCTATTTGCCGTGAATTTAGTGTAGATGAGGAATGGCTGCGAACCGGAGACGGTGATATGCCCCAGAAGCTTTCTGAAGAAGAAGAGGTTTCTGCTCTGGTCAGCGATCTGCTGGAAGACGGGCGAGATAATCCATTTTTCGGAATTATCCTTGAGATTGTTCAGACATATAATGAGCTTTCTCCGGCCAGCCAGAAAGTACTCCAGGAAGCCAGTAAGAAGTTAGTGGAAAATTTAAGCAAAAAGAAAGAGGGCTAACGCCCCCTCTTCTCTCCGAGATGTTTACGGTCTAAGTGTTTTCGGATGATCACACACAATTGTTTTAAAAATATTTCATCTGATTCATCCAGCTTGGCCAGCATTTCATTGATATACTGCTTTGTTTCTTCCACTTTCCTCATATGTATAACCCCTCCGTTCTTGTTTATTCGAACGTTTGTTTGTTTTTTAAATATACACCATTTATATTTGAAGTGCAATATATTTTACAAACATTTGTTCGTCAAGCATTATCTTTTATACTTATTATACGATAAATAGAGGGATTAATTTTACTTGGCAACAAAATCGTCCAGTCTACTGGACACTTATTTGTACGGTGAATCAAACAGATCTACCATCCCGACTTTCAGAGCCTTGGCAATCCTTTCTAAGTTGTCCAGGGTTGGTGAATACTTCTCGATCATAATATTGTTGATCGTGGATTTCGGGATTCCGGTCATGTTCGACAGCTGCCGTACAGATACATTTTTCTCATACATAATTTGAGTTAATAATATCTTCATAAGATTATTATTTACACAAAAATTATGTTTGATACTATTACTATCTTGGTAATATACGGAAGGGGGATTTTATGAAAAAGAAATTAATACTATCTTGCATTGTCGGTTTTCTTCTATGCTTATTGTCAGTAATTCCAATTCATGCTTCAGAATGTTCGCATGTCTGGGAAACAGTTTATAGAATTGAGCCTGATTGTCTTTCCAAAGGATCAGAAATGAAAATTTGCCAAAAATGTCGCAAAATTGAAACCATTAGTCTCCCAGTTTCTGATCATCCTTGGGGAGAATGGCAAATTACAACTGCTCCAAACTGTACATATACTGGAATTAAGACCCGCACTTGTACTTTTTGTTACAAAACTCAACAAGAAGATGTTCCAACCAACGGAATTCATTCCTGGTCTGATTGGAAAACTGCTACTAATATATGTACAGAAGAAAAAAAAGCCTATAGATCCTGTTCATATTGTCATACTCAAGAAACTACCATCATCCCAGCTTCTAATCATGTATGGGGAGAATGGTACATTGATAAAAAGCCGACTATATTTAAAACTGGTGTGCGTATGCGTTATTGCATAAATTGTCTCACTGAAGATAAGATAATTATTCCAAAGCAAAAAATGACCACTGCGCAAAAACAAGTGAAAAAGAGTGTAGATCGTTTTTTCAAATATGCGAAGCAATATAATACAAGTAAACTAACAAAATGTTTTACCAAACCTTCGAGTGTTAAATTATTCATTGAAAATAGCTACATGCCTCAATATTATAAGAAATATAACAAACGTATTTCTTACAAACTAAAATCAATAAAAGTCAGCGGAAAGAATGCCACTGTGAAGCTTAGTTACAAATATCCAAACAGATATAACGTATTCAAAGCAGCATTTGAAAACTCAGTTTATTACCAGTTGAAAAATCCGAACATTTCTGAATCTCAACTTTTAAAGTATATGTACGAACGCATTTGTGTACATAGTAAAGCAGGAATAGATTACAGCTACGGAAATCTTACCTTAAAATTAAAGAAGTCTGGATCAGCTTGGAAAATAACTTCTTTCAACAGCAAAATAGACAATTTACTACACAGTAACTATACAAAAGCATATAACGATTATTTTTAATAGCAATTTATAGCTACAACATTATTGGAGGTGTTTATTTGGAAATCCAGTATTCTAAGCAAGCGCTCAAATTTCTAAAGAAACAAGATGTCCCTACACGAAAGAGAATCATAAATGCTATCAATCTTCTTCCTGCTGGTGATGTCAAAGCATTACAGGGCAGAAATGATTACCGGCTTCGTGTTGGAGATTATCGTATTATTTTTGATATAAATGGAAATATTTTATTAATTGAAGCTATCGGAAACCGTGGACAGATTTATAAAGGAGTGTGATTACTATGACAGCAACAAAGGAACGTATCATCGGTGCTGTATCCCTTATGAACGATAAAGAAGCCGAATTCTTCTGGAAGATGATCCAGAGCCGCTACATCATTGCTCCCAAGACCTGGGATAATATTGAGGAAGTAGAACCAGATGAAATTGATCTAATGCTATTGGACGAAATCCGCAAGAATCCTGAGTGTCACGAATTTGTTTCTCAGGAAGAACTGATGAAGGAACTTGAAATGAACTAATTTGTAAGAAAAAATTGCAGATACTTTACTTTTATAGTAATATACTTGTGAGAGAACCATATTGATTATGGTTGAAAGGCACTCATACAAGTATATTGCATGGGTGTCTTTTACTTTATATAAAAAATCGCCCCGGTGTTACCAGCACCAGAGCGATCTGTTGAATAATTTGCAGTATAAAGAAAACTGCTATAATCATTCCATAGCAAGATTATTATAGCACTTTTCTTTACACCTGCAAAGGTGTATTTTTTATACTCTTTTTTAGAAGAAAGGTGATGTTATGAAACTTCCAAATGGATTCGGTTCTGTATATAAGCTATCTGGCAGACGCCGGCGGCCATGGGTGGCAGCCAAAACCTTCGGATGGGAATTTGATGAGAAAGGACAAAAAGTAAAGCAGAAGCAACAGGCAATCGGATATTATGCTACCAGACAGGAAGCAATGACTGCTCTTGTACAATACAATGAAAATCCTTATGATCTGAATTTTAATAAGACAACTTTTTCGGAAGTATACGAAAAATGGTCTGAAGAATATTTCCCTACACTCAGCAATGCTTCCAGCATACGTACAATCACTGCAGCCTACAAGTACTGTACTCCTCTTTATGATATGCGAATAAAAGATGTCCGAGTCGAACATCTTGAAGGAACCATTCATAGTGCAAACGTAGGATCCAGCACTAAGGGACGAATGAAGAGTCTGTTTAACCTTATGTATAAATGGGCTATGAAGCATGAGCTTGTGGATAAAAACTATGCAGCCTTATGTGATGGTGTTAAAAGAGAACGCCCTACTATCGTCCGCATTCCTTTTTCTGAACAGGAAATTACAGCCCTTATGGAACATCCGGAAATACCATTCGCAGATATGGTCCTGATCGGAATTTATTCCGGATGGCGTCCCCAGGAACTGGCAGTTCTGAAAGTTGCAGATGTAGATCTGGATAATATGACATACACCGGTGGACTAAAAACAGATGCCGGCCGTAACCGCCTGGTTCCAATTCATCCATTGGTTGCTGATCTGGTACGTAAGAATTACAATCAGGCAGTCGGTATGGGAAGCAAATATCTTTTCAATGATCCGGACGGTCAGCAGGGCACTTCCCTTACATATGACAAATATCGTGGACGTTTCAAGAAGGTTATGGCACGACTGGGAATGGATCACAAGCCCCACGACACCAGACACACTTTTATTACGAAAGCAAAAGAAGCAAATATGAATGAATATATACTTAAAATGATTGTCGGACATGAAATTGCAGATATCACAGAAAAGATATATACTCACCGAACTGTGGAAGATCTGAAAAGAGAAATGGAAAAGATAACAAAATGATTGGCGGCAGGCATTGTCCTGCTGCTTTTTTCGTGGTAGGTTTGTTAGTTACTTGTCAGTTACGCCTGTCAGTTACCTGTTAGTTATTTGTTAGTTACCGCCATTTTTTCATATATTTTCATACTGTTTTGCAAGAAATCCAGACAGTAACAAAAATGCCGTAAACCCTTGAGTTTACGGCACTTTCAACGCTTTTACAATTTATATAATCAGAACTTGCCAGCCTTAGCAGCTTCCTCAACAGAAACAGCTACAGCAACAGTAGCACCAACCATCGGGTTGTTACCCATTCCGATAAGACCCATCATCTCAACGTGAGCCGGTACGGAAGAGGATCCAGCGAACTGTGCATCAGAGTGCATACGTCCCATAGTATCTGTCATACCGTAGGAAGCAGGACCTGCTGCCATGTTGTCTGGGTGAAGAGTACGTCCTGTACCACCGCCGGATGCTACAGAGAAGTATTTCTTTCCAGCTTCGATACATTCTTTCTTGTATGTACCTGCAACTGGATGCTGGAAACGTGTTGGGTTTGTGGAGTTACCTGTGATAGAAACGTCAACGCCTTCTTTCCACATGATAGCAACACCTTCACGAACATCGTTTGCACCGTAGCAGTTTACTTTCGCACGAAGTCCTTCGGAGTAGGATTTGCGGAATACTTCTTTTAATTCGCCTGTATAGTAGTCATATTCTGTTTCAACATATGTAAATCCGTTGATACGTGCAATGATCTGAGCAGCGTCTTTTCCTAAACCGTTTAAGATAACACGCAGAGGCTCTTTACGAACTTTGTTTGCTTTCTCAGCGATACCGATAGCACCTTCTGCTGCTGCAAAAGATTCATGTCCTGCTAAGAATGCAAAGCATTTTGTATCTTCTTCCAGTAACATTTTTCCTAAGTTACCATGTCCAAGACCTACTTTACGCTGGTCAGCTACAGAACCCGGAATACAGAAAGCCTGAAGTCCTTCACCGATTGCTGCTGCTGCGTCAGCTGCTGTCTTACAACCTTTTTTGATTGCGATTGCTGCACCTACTGTGTATGCCCAGCATGCATTTTCAAAACAAATTGGCTGAATTCCTTTTACCTGATTATATACGTCAAGTCCGGCATCTTTTGTGATTTTCTCTGCCTCTTCGATAGAAGCAATGCCGTAACTACCTAATACTTCATTGATTTTATCAATTCTTCTCTCATATGATTCAAATAAAGCCATTTATATGTCCTCCTTATTTTGGCTGATTCGCTCTGCTCGACTATTCTTTACGTGGATCGATAATCTTTGCTGCATCTGCAACACGTCCGTACTGTCCTTTTGCCTTCTCCCAAGCATCGTTTGGTGTATCACCTGCTTTGATGAAGTCTGTGAATTTTCCAAGGCTTACGAACTGATATCCGATGATCTCATCATGCTCGTCAAGAGCGATACCTGTTACATAACCTTCAGCCATCTCAAGATAACGAGGTCCTTTTGCTAATGTTCCGTACATTGTACCAACCTGAGAACGAAGTCCTTTTCCAAGGTCCTCAAGTCCAGCACCGATTGGAAGTCCGTCTTCTGAGAATGCACTCTGTGTTCTTCCGTAAACGATCTGAAGGAATAATTCTCTCATTGCTGTATTGATTGCATCACAGACAAGGTCTGTGTTCAATGCCTCTAAAATAGTTTTTCCCGGAAGGATCTCAGAAGCCATAGCTGCTGAATGTGTCATTCCTGAACATCCGATTGTCTCTACCAATGCTTCCTGAATGATACCGTCTTTAACATTTAATGTAAGCTTACATGTTCCCTGCTGTGGAGCACACCAGCCAATACCATGTGTAAGACCAGAAATATCTTTTACTTCTTTTGCCTTTACCCATTTCGCCTCTTCCGGAATCGGAGCTGGTCCGTGATTTGCGCCCTGAGCTACCGGACACATCATTTCTACTTCATGTGAATAAATCATTTTAAAACTCCTTTCAACTATATATGATTTCTCTGTCGTAGGGCTCGTTATATCTTTAACACCATACTACATTTATTTTCTCACATCTTACAAGATTCGTCAATTGTCACTTTCACTTATTTTTGAAGCATATCCCAAAATTTATGGTCCGTTTTGTATGGTTCAATCTCATCCCAATCAAATGGCGCTGTCACCCACATATACCCCAGATCATGTTCGTCATTTTCTGAATAATTAAAATCAAAGCCAATCTCAATTCCTTCTTCATACACGAAGAAATTCTCTTTATAGATGTCCTCTTTTATTTCGCCCTGTAAGATTCCCTTCATTTCTTGAAGATCAAGTTCTTTCAGCAACGCATCATTCTCCGCTTCTGAGCGCATGACGTCAAGCCATTGATTCATAAATCTATCATCCAGCGTTACAACATCCTTGATCTCATACACTTCTCCATCATCCAGACCAATATTAAGCGTTCTCAGATCACCGCCATAGGAGTCGGCATCGCCCTTGGCATAGTTGTCCTGAAATGCAATGCTTATGAAATGCTCGGACTGATAACAGATCTTGTATACCACATTGCTGACAAGTGCCGGATTTTCCGCCTGCACAACCTTGTCTTTGACCGTTTCATCCGGATGCGTATAAATCTCATCCACCGTTGCCATTGCACAGTCTTTGATCGTCTGATTTACTTTCGTGTAATCTCTTCCTTCTCCGGACAGCTGCGGATACAGCACGTGAAATTCAATGTAAGTGGTTGTCTTTTCCGTATCCAAATAATTATAGGTCTCTTCCTCCACCTGATAGGAAACATCCTCTTCATAGACCGGAATCTGTTCAAGACCTCCAAGGTCTCCGGTGTCTTCTTCTGACCAGTATTCCTCCTCAGGCCATTCTTCATATGGCATAAACTCTTCATAAGGATAATCATAGTAATTATGGTGATATTCATTTATGCTTCGAAATACTCCCCACACGAAGAACCCGGCGATTGCCATAACTAGAAGAAGCATTCCAATCCCCACTGCCACAGCAATGATCGTTGCTGTTTTCTTTGAGTGGTTCCCGGATGGCATGGTTCCTCCTGCTGTCACATAAGCTTCCATCGGCGTAAATCTCATTCCGCCTGCCTCTTGTTCTCTGTCAACAGCACGCATTCCCAGATGCATACAAGAATTTACCGCATTGGGAGTTGCATTCATAGTCACACGGTTCACTGCAAGCCCCTGTGTGCAGAGTTCGCATACCTTTTGATACAACATTTTTCCGATGCCTTTTCCCTGCTGATCCTTTCGCACAAAGAACAGACAGATATGCCCGGTTCTGCTTACTGCGATCACACCGAGAAGCTTCTCTCCTTCAAATGCGCCAAAGAAATACAATTCTCTCGTCTGAAATCTCCGGCTCATGTCCTCATAGCAGATATATTCCCGGAACTTTTCAATTCCTTCTTCCCGATATGAAGGCGCTACATCCTGCTCAAATACTTCCCACACAAGATCCAGAGCCAAAGACAATTCCTGTAATCCAAGCATTCTGATTTCCATGCAATCCACTCCTTTCTGTCATACAACCTCTACTGTAGTTTCTTTAATTCTTCCTTTAACATCCGCAATGCATGTTCCACGGATGCAGCTCGGTTTTCCTGTCTCATCCCTGCAAAGCGGCATTCCTGCACGCTCACATTTCCCTTAACAAGACAACCGATATATACAAGACCTACCGGCTTTTCTTTTGTGCCGCCATCCGGTCCGGCTATTCCTGTCACACTAAGCGCTGCGTCTGCCCCTGCCGCTTTCGCCGCTCCTTCTGCCATCTCACAAGCCGTTTCCCTGCTCACAGCGCCGTAACGCTCTAAGGTATCGTGACATACGCCAAGAAGCTTTTCTTTGGCTTTGTTGGAATATGTAATGTATCCTTCTTCATATACCGCAGAAGCTCCGGCTACATTCATTACCCTTCCCGCAAGTAATCCGGCGGTACAGGATTCAGCAGTTGTCAAAGTAAGTCCTTGATCTTTCAGCAATGCAACAACTTCGTCTTCCAAAGACATCCTACATGCCTCCCTTAGTCAGAACCTGTATATTCTTCGCTACGTAATCAATGAGGGATACGATTGTCAAAATAAGAGATACCCAGATCAAAACAGTTCCGATCACATCAAACACGCCGCCCAGATCCATGATCAGTACAATGACCATGAACATCTGTGAAACAGTCTTGAATTTCCCCCAGTAACTTGCAGCAATAACAATCCCACTGTCTGCCGCTACAAGACGGAAACCACTGATAATAAACTCTCTGGCAATAATGATAATGACAAACCATGCCTCAAGCTGACCGGTAGAAATCATACAGATCATTGCGGAACATACAAGAAGTTTGTCCGCCAGCGGGTCCATAAATTTTCCGAAATTCGTCACAAGACCTCTTGCTCTTGCAATTTTCCCATCTAACATGTCCGTGAGACTGGCTACTGCAAAAATAACAAGTGCAATCCACTTATTTGCTGCTCCTCCCACATCTGTCAGCATAAAAAACACAAAAAATGGTACCATGATCACTCTTAATACTGTTAACTTATTTGGTAAATTCATTACATCAACTCTCCTATCAAATCGTATTCTAATGCGCCCGTAACCTTCACCTTGGCAAAATCTCCGGTTATAAGCTCCGCATCTGTATGTACAAAGATCAGACCGTCTACATTTGGCGCATCCTTGTAGGTACGTCCCACATATACATTTTCGTCTGCCACTTTTCCTTCCACCATCATCAGAACTTCACTGCCTACCATGTCTTCCGCTTTGTCAAAAGCGATATCCTGCTGAAGCTCCATAAGTTCCGCCTGGCGGTCCTCTTTTACAGATTCTTCAATCTGTTCCGGCATATCAGCTGCCGGTGTGTCCTCTTCCGGCGAATACGTAAATACTCCCAGTCTGTCGAACTCCATTTCATCAACAAATTCCATCAGTTCTTCGTGATTTGCTTCACTCTCTCCCGGGAAACCGGTAATCAAAGTTGTCCGAAGGGCAATATCCGGAATCTCACTTCGAAGCTTCCCGATGATCTCCACAAGCTGTTTCTTCGATGTCCTTCTTCCCATGCGCTTCAGAATCTCATCACTTGCATGCTGGATCGGAAGATCAAGATAATGACAGATCTTTGGTTCTTCTTTGATTACCTGTATCAGATTGTCGTCAATTTCCTCCGGATAGCAATACAGAATGCGAATCCAACGGATTCCACTGATCTTACACAACTCTTTCAGAAGCTTATGGAGTGATTTTTCTCCGTAAATGTCCTGTCCGTAAACGGTTGTCTCCTGTGCGACAAGAATCAACTCTTTCACACCTTGGTCTGCCAGATCTTCCGCTTCTTTGATCAAGCGTTCCATCGGCACGCTTCGATAATTTCCACGTAATTTCGGAATAATACAATAAGTACAATGCTTATCACAGCCTTCGGCAATCTTAAGATATGCAAAATGCCCTCCGGTTGTCACAAGTCGTTTTTCGTCAACAAGGGGAAGCGCATTAATATCTGTCACCTCCACATGACCATTCCCTGCAAGCGCTTCTTCCACCGCCTCTGTGATCTTATCATAGGACGTTGTTCCAAGCACTGCATCCACTTCCGGAATCTCGTCTAAGATTTCCTGCTGATAACGCTGTGCCAGACATCCTGTAACGATCAACGCCTTTAAGCTCCCCTCTTTCTTATATTCTGCCATTTCTAAAATCGTCTGCACGCTTTCTTCCTTGGCATCATTGATAAAGCAGCAGGTGTTGATCACGATCACATCTGCTTCACTCTCCTCGTCTACGATCTTGTACCCTTTTTTATCCAGAAGTCCAAGCATTACTTCTGAATCTACAAGATTCTTATCGCATCCGAGCGAAATAAATAATATATTCACAGCCTGTCTCCTTTCCTCTTCAATGACTGTCTATATCAGAAGAAAGGCAGATACCTTCCGGCATCTGCCTTGTAAATCATTCTACTCTTCTGCTTCCACCTTGATCTTTGCCTGATTCAGCTCATCGATCGCGATCGACAACGGTTTTTCACCGTCTTTTGTATCTACCAGAGGTTCTGCACCGTCAATGATCTCTCTTGCTCTCTTTGCAGTTGCCATAACGATGGAATAACGACTGTTGACTACTTTTGTCTCGCCCTCCTCAACGTCCTTATTCACAACCTTCATTAAATCTGTGTAAGATGGGTGTAACATACACTATTCTCCTTTCAACTCTTCTTTCATATGCTCAATAAATTCGTAATTTCGAAAGCTTCTTCTGTGCTCTCCCTGAATGATCTGATGCATTTCTTCTACACACTCCATCAGATCATCATTGATGATAAGGTAATCATATTTCTCCATACCTTCGGCTTCTTCCTTTGCACGGCTCATACGGTACTCGATCACATCCATAGTCTCTGTCCCACGACCAACCAGACGGCTTCTAAGCTCCTGCGCACTCGGCGGTGTCACGAACAAAAGCAGTGTGTCCGGAAACTTTTCTTTTACCTTCAGCGCTCCCTGAATCTCTATCTCAAGAACCACGTCCTTACCGGCTTCTAATTGTTCCTCCACGTAGACACGCGGTGTACCGTAATAATTATCCACGTATCTAGCATACTCTATCAACTCGTCTTTCGCAATCATTTTTTCAAATTCTTCTGTAGATTTGAAGAAATATTCTCTTCCCTCTTCCTCTCCCGGGCGAGGTACTCTTGTAGTTGCGGAAACAGACAATGCATAATTGTCATACTTTTTCAGAAGTTCCCGCATGATGGTTCCTTTGCCGGAGCCGGAAAAACCAGACACAACAATAAGAATCCCTTTCTCTTTCATACCTTTTTCCTCTCTTGACACTATTCAATATTCTGAATCTGTTCTCTGACCTTCTCAATCTCTGTCTTTAATTCAATTCCAATATTAGAAATTTCAAGATCATTGGCCTTCGACAGAATCGTGTTCGCCTCACGATTCATCTCCTGGGCAATAAAATCAAGCTTACGCCCGATTCCGCTGTCGTCCGATACCAACGTATCCTTCATATGTACAATGTGGCTTCTCAGTCTCACTACTTCTTCATCTGTACAGATCTTATCTGCAAAGATCACTACCTCTGCAGCGATTCTGCTGTCTTCCATCTGGGTGTCTGCCAGAAGTTCCTTCACCTTTGTCTCCAGCTTGTCCCGATACTCTGCGATAATCTGCGGAGATCGCTCTTCAATACAGCCTACAAGCTTCAACATGTTGTCAAGCTTCTCGATCAGATCTTCTCTTAAATGTTCTCCCTCTGAAGTTCTCGTCTCTACAAACTGACGAATCGCACCGTCAAGCGCCTTCTTAAGACCCTTCCACAATTCCTCTTCATCCACAGCCTGCTCTTCCATTGTGAGCACTTCCGGATATCTGGACAGCGTGGACACACGGATATCATTTTCCAGAGAAAACTTCTCCTGCATCTTTTCAAAATACGATAGATATTCCGCCGCAAGCACTTCGTTATATTTTAAAGATACCTGCTGTTCAGACAGATCTTCATAAGTAATAAATATATCCACCTTTCCTCTCTGCACGCTCTGCTTCAGAAGACTGCGGATTGCTGTTTCAAAAAAATTCAATTTCTTCGGCATACGGATATTGGCATCCAGATAACGGTGATTCACACTCTTCATTTCAACCGTGAATTTGCGTGACTCTTCCTGAACCTCACAACGTCCGAAGCCTGTCATACTTTTTATCATAAATGGCAAACCTCTTTTTACATATATTTTCAAACATCTGTAAAGTATTATAATCCATTTTCCATGTCAAAGTCAATTAAAGGTTTGACAACATCCGCCTTTTCTCCCTCAATATCATTGGACTCCCACTGTACGCTATGTTATACTTATGAAATAATGACTGATCAATTAAGGAAGGAGCCTTTCACATGGCATTTGATGGAATTACCGTTGCAGCTCTTGTGCAGGAATTAAGAGACAGCTTAACCGGCGGACGTATTGCGAAGATCGCGCAGCCGGAACCTGACGAACTGCTGCTTACAATAAAGACACCGGCAGGGCAGCGAAAACTGTATATATCAGCCAGCGCATCTCTGCCGCTTATCTACTTAACTGATGAAAATAAGCCCAGCCCGATGACCGCTCCGAATTTCTGTATGCTGCTTCGAAAGCATATCGGAAACGGACGCATTACTTCTATCTCGCAGCCAAAACTGGAGCGAATCATCAGCTTACACATTGAACATCTCAATGAACTGGGCGATCTGTGCGAGAAGAAACTGATCATTGAGATCATGGGCAAACACAGCAATATCATTTTCTGCGACGACAAGGATATGATCCTGGACAGCATCAAGCACGTATCCGCTCAGATGAGCTCGGTTCGTGAAGTACTTCCCGGAAGAACATATTTTATCCCGGACACGATGGAGAAATCAGACCCGCTCTCTGTAGACGTATCTTCATTTATGGAGATCCTCCGCCTCAAGCCGGTTCCCCTTGGCAAAGCAATTTATACAAGCTTTACCGGTATCAGTCCGGTGATTGCCGAAGACATCTGCTTTCTTGCAGGTCTGAACTCCCAGCTTCCAGCTTCCGTGCTTGATGAGGATACCTTTCTACATCTGTTCAGACAATTTTCTTATTACATGGATGATATCAGATGCTGTCGTTTCCATCCATGCATTTATTATGACGGCACATCGCCCAAAGACTTTGGCGCTGTCGCACTGTCGCATTTTTCTAATTATACGAAGCAGGAATTTACTTCTATCTCGGAAGTTTTAAACACTTATTATGCAACAAAGAACACGCTCACCCGTATCCGGCAGAAAAGCGCCGATCTTCGCCACGTTGTTCAGACTGCTTTGGAGCGCAATCGCAAAAAATACGAGCTGCAAAAGAAGCAACTGCGTGATACCGAGAATCGTGAAAAATATAAAGTCTACGGGGAGCTCATCCATACCTACGGTTATAACTTAGCTCCGGATTCCAGGGAACTTACTGCTCTTAATTATTATACGAACGAAGAGATTACCATTCCTCTTGATCCGACTTTGACACCGGCTGAAAATGCGCAAAAATACTTCAACAAATACAATAAACAAAAACGTACCTTTGAGGCATTGACCGAGCTCATTCAAGAAACCGCGGATGATATCCATTATCTGGAATCTATCAGCAATTCCCTGGATATTGCCCTCACCGAAGCCGATCTTATTCAGATTAAGGAAGAACTGATGCAAACCGGATATGTGCGCAGAAAATATACCAAGAAGAAAGAAAAGATCACAAGCCGTCCAATGCACTATATCTCCAGTGACGGTTACCATATGTATGTAGGGAAAAATAATCTGCAGAACGAAGAACTTACCTTCTCTTTTGCCAATGGAAACGACTGGTGGTTTCACGCAAAAGGAGCTCCCGGCTCTCATGTGATCGTGAAAACAGGTGGGGACGAACTTCCGGACCGCACTTTCGAAGAAGCCGGACGACTCGCCGCCTATTACTCCAAAAACCGCGGAAGCGACAAGGTGGAAATTGATTATGTAGAGAAAAAACATGTCAAAAAACCGAACGGTTCCAAGCCCGGTTTCGTCGTTTATTACACGAATTATTCTCTCGTCATTGATTCCGATATCAGTAATATAAAGACCGTACAGGATTAGCCTGTACGGTCTTTGTTTTGTTCATAATCTTTTATAAATACTTTTGAATGATTTTTTGCATTTCTTCAAATTGCTGTTCCATCTCATACACCAATTTAAACTGTGTTCTTGCTCGCACCAGATTATGTTCTGGATAGCTAGTTTTAAAATAGGTATCACCTTGCAGGTAATCTGTCAAAAATCTGATTCCACATTCCAATGTGATAATTCGAGCTCCCCATGCCAAGCTCTTAATCTCCGCATCTGTAAGTGCATCTTTTGTTTCCTCCAGATACCCCTTTACATACATTTCGTACAAATTAATATCAAAATGTACAAGATCTAAATTTTTCTCATCTTCTTGAGCTGTTGCTGCTCCAAACCGAATAGAATCTCCAAAATCATTTGCTGCAAGTCCTGGCATGATTGTATCAAGATCAATGATACACAGGCCTTTATCGGTACTCTCATCGAAGAGAATATTATTTAGCTTCGTATCATTATGTGTTACACGAAGCGGAAGAATTCCTGACTCCTGCTGTTTTACAAGCACTCCACAATCTTCCTGCCTCTGCTCTACAAAAGCAATCTCCTTCTTACAAGTATTTGCACGATTTTTAAGATCTCTCTTCACTGCAATTCGGAAAGTTTCAAACCGTTTTACCGTGTTGTGGAAATCAGGAATTGTCTCGTGAAGCTTTTCTGCCGGATAATTCTCCAGTCGTTTTAAGAAATGACCAAAACTACTACCGGACTGATAGAACTGCTCTGGTTGCTCTACCTGCTGATAGCACACAGAATTTGAAATAAAATTGGAACATCTCCATGGTTCCCCTTCTGCATCTTCAAAATAGTTGCATCCTGTCTTTGTCTTAATATAAGCCAAAGTTTCTCTATCCGGATCACCGCCTTCTGCACGAATCACACTTCTTAAATATTCCGTAACCCCAAAAATATTTTCCATTACTCCATCTGGATCTTTAAATACATTGCTATTTACTCTCTGGAGAACGTAGGATGGTTCATCTCCTTCTTCTCCCGGCATGTAAACTGCATATGTTTCATTAATATGTCCTGCACCGTATGGTTTTACATAACTGCACTTTGGTCCAAAACCAAATGCATAAACCGCATCTTCCAGATTACGATTATCCACACCGTCAATTTTTCTTCTTGTAGAAAAAATCACTTCACCAGCTTCAACTTTCACACCGGAAGGAATGGTACAATTTGATTTCACTACGCTGCCAAGCCCTATATGTACACCGCTTCCTAAATGAGAATCGTGATCTACCACCGCTCCACTGTTGATCAGCACTGCATGTTCCATAATCGTATCACGGTTCACTACCGCTCTCTGTAAAACAAAACATCCTTGTCCTACCGTTGCATTCGGACTTACTATCGCAGACGGATGAATCAATGCAGGTACATCATATCCCGCCTCCATCAGCCGCTCCGTCCAAAGAAGACGCATATTATTATCCCCAAATGCCGCAATCGCTGCATCGTAATCTTGTAAAAACGCTTCATAATCACAACATTTTCCAATTACGTCCTTCTCTTTTTTAGCATCATCTAAAAACGCAATGTCTTCATACCCCAACTGCAGAGCAGTTTCCTGCATCATACGTCCCATACCGCCTGCACCAAGTATCAATAAGCTTCTCATTTTATCTATGTTTCCTTTCACTTCTTTATTGGAAGTCTCTTCTCTTTCTGTCGCAAACCTAACTTACATTGTACTAAATACATCCCATTTGGTCAATCCATAACTTTTTATTTACTTTTCTTCACCAACTTCTTCATATATACTCCCCCCGTAAGGTCTGCCAGCGCCCATCCGATGGGAATGGACCACCAGATTACCCGCACGCCCAGGATTGGAGCCAGTGCATAGGAAAGCGCCACACGGGTTCCCAGTGAGATCACTGTGAGCACTACGGACATCTCCGGCTTTCCGATTCCACGATAGTAAGCATAGAACAGGAACAGAAGCCCGATACCGCAGTAGAAACTTCCTTCGATTCGAAGATACTCTACACCGATCCGGATAATTTCCGTCTCTTCAGGATGCACAAAGATCATCATCAAATACTTCGCGAAGATAAAGATCAACACCGATACCACCAGACAGAAGCTGATGGACAGTTTTACAGAGGTGCGTACTCCTTCTCGGACTCTTTTTTTATCTCCTGCCCCGGAATTCTGGGAAGTAAAGATTGAGAAGGAATTGCTGAATTCCTGTGCCGGCATATAGGCAAACGAATCAATTTTGACCGCCGCTGCGAATGCTGCCATAACGGAAGTCCCGAAGCTGTTCACCAGTCCCTGGATCATTAAGATTCCAAAATTCATTACCGACTGCTGGATACTGGCTGCCAGCGAAAAACGCATCACTTCCGGCAGCGAAGCTTTCATCCTCCGCCATTTTTCATCAGAAAATGCCCTCTTATTCACGCGGAAGAACCGAAGGCTTGGTTCTTTCACCCACGTATATACTGAAATGCCGATGCCTGCCAGCATCTGAGTCGATACAGTTGCCCACGCCGCGCCGGAAACTCCCATATCAAAGCTCACAACAAAGAGTAAATCCAGCACAATATTTAAGACAGATGCCGCGCCAAGGAACAATAACGGAGTCAGGGAATTTCCCACTGCCCGGAGAAGAAATGCAAAAAAATTATAGAGAAATACGAAAAAGATTCCCCAGAATACCACCCATGTATATTCTTTCATAATCCCATATATATCTGCCGGAATCTGAAGCATCTTCAAGATAACATCAATCCCCGCAAATACAGTTACGTTCATAACAATGGCGATCACACCTACGAATAAGAAAGAGGTAAACATACTCTCTTGCATCTTCCCGTCATCTTTTTTTCCATAATAATAAGAGAAGATACTCCCACACCCCATACACAGTCCAATTAAAATGGAAGTTAAAAAGGTCATGAGACTATAAGCTGTTCCTACAGCCGCCAGCGCTCCTGCTCCCAGATATCTTCCCACAATCAGTGTGTCTGCAATATTATAACACTGCTGAAGCAGGTTCCCAACAATCATGGGACCTGCAAATACAAGCAGTGTCTTTTGTACCTTCCCTTGTGTCAAATCTTTCTTCATGTTCTTTCTATCTCGTTCCCATCAGATAATCGATAAATTGCTGTGCGGTTCTTCCGGACAGCCCGCCGTGGCTTAATTCCCACTTATTTGCTTCCAACAGAAGTTCTTCCTCCGGAATAGCAAGTTCATTTCTCTGTGCAAGTGTTTTGACAATCTCCTGGAATTCTTTCTTTGCAGGCTTTCCGAAGTAAATTGTCACACCGAATCTTGCAACCAGCGACAGTTTTTCCTGTACGGTATCATTTGTATGAAGTTCTTCATCCCGGTCTTCCTTATCACGGAAAGTTTCTCGGATCAGATGTCTTCGATTTGAAGTTGCATAGATCAGAATATTATCCGGTTTTCGTTCCAGACCTCCTTCAATGACAGCCTTTAAATACTTATATTCAATCTCGAACTCCTCAAAAGACAGATCGTCCATATAGATGATAAATTTGTAGTTTCTGTTTTTTATCTGTGCAATGATGTCGTTCAGATCTTGAAACTGATGCTTGTACACTTCAATCATGCGAAGTCCCTGATCGTAATATTGATTCAGGATTGCTTTGATCGATGTCGATTTTCCGGTTCCCGCATCACCAAACAGCAGACAGTTATTTGCCCGCTTTCCTGCAACGAACGCCTCTGTATTATCTATCAGTTTTTTCTTCGCGAGCTCATAACCTACAAGATCATCAAGGTGTACATGTGCAATCTTTGTAATCGGAACGATTCTGGCTCCTTCTTCTGTATGTTCTATGCGAAATGCCTTATGAAGGCCAAGCTTTCCCACACCGAATTCCTTGTAAAATCCGGTCACGATCTCTTTGAATTCTTCCGGTGAGGCACTTCTCGCAAGATGTCTGCTAAGTTCACAGATCCGGTCACGAATACGCTTATTAAACACCTTCCCGTGACCACTTGTCCCCTCATAATGCCGAATCATATCAAGGCAGTCCGCTCCCAGCGCTTCTTCCATAGATGTAAAATCATAATCGAATAATTCTTTAAAAATAACGAAATCATGAAGTGCTGCAAAATTAATGCTTCCTTCTACCTCTCCGGTAATCTCACAGGAGGTACTGTAAGCATTTTCATGGGTCGCAAGCAGGTATGTCAGATAGTTGTGCCACAGATTTCCTTCAAATCCATGACTGACTGTCATTTCCAACAGTTCATTGACCACCTCGAACAAGAGACCTTTCAAGTCCTCTGCATTATAATACTCATTGTCATAGTGATCCATAAGAAATGTCATGTCTTCCAGAATCTGACCATTTTCCATATGTTTATATAGCATCAATTCATTCGTTCTCATCGCTGTCCCATCCTTTCCATCCTGCTAATAATTTCCAAGGATTCGAAGATTTCTACATTCTTCACGAAGCCCCCGGATTGCGTTTTTCACTGCGCCGTCTGCCATATTTCCTTCAAAATCAATGAAAAACCGGTATTCCCAGTCTCTTCCTTCTATAGGCCTTGATTCTATCTTTGTCATGTTCAGATCATTGTAGATAAAATGTGACAACACACGGTACAGTGAGCCGCTTTCATGGGATACCTCCAGACAGATACTGATCTTCGAGGCATGTTTCAAGAAGATTTTCTGGTTGGTCACTACAATAAAACGTGTAGAATTATGTTCGTTATCATTAATATTGTCTGCAAGCACCTGAAGGCCGTGAACCTTTGCCGCGTACACGCTGCACACTGCCGCCTGGGAAGGATCCTGATCCTCTACCACCTTCTTTGCCGCGATCGCAGTATTTGCCACATTGATTCTCTGCCAGCTGCTGTGGGCATCCAGAAAATGTGTTGCCTGCATAAGTGCCACACCTTTGGAATACACAGTCTTAACTTCTTCCAGAGAAGCTCCCGGAAGGCCGGACAGTGTATGGCGAATCGGAATCACCGTTTCGCCCACAATATAATTTTCAAATTCAACCAACAGATCATACATCTCGTCCACTGCACCTGCGGTGGAATTTTCAATTGGAAGAACGGCAAAATCTGCTGCGCCATCCTCGATGGCTTCCATCGCCTCACGAAATGTTTTTACATAAAAGCTATTACACTTTTCACCAAAATAACATTTCATTGCCGCTTCGCTGTAAGCTCCTTCTGTTCCCGGAAATACAACTCTTGCCTGGTCAACGTCCAGCGAATCCACCTGAATAAATGGCAATCTTCCAAGTGCCCCCGCCTTTACAAGCTGTTCGTATTGAAGCTTCCGGCTCATAGACATTAATTGTTCATACAGCTCTGTAACTCCTTTTTTATTGAATGGATTAGAAGCCTTACCGGCTACGCTCTCCAGTTTCTCTTTTTCTCTCTGTCTGTCCAGCACCTTTTTCCCTGTCTGAATCTTATATTCACCCACATGGGCACAGATATCCATACGCTGTTCGTATAAATTTACAATCTGATCGTCAATCTCATCTAACTTTACTCTCAGTTCCTCTAATGTTTCCAATAATATCGTCTCCTTCTTTATTCGGTCTTGTTGCATTATAATACATTTTTTGCATAAAATCTACTATTCTGACCCATACTCTCCTATATGAAGAATAAATTTTTAACTTGCGGAACCTGTGGCTGGTGCATGGAAATCTTATTCACCGGTCTTCATTCATTAAAAAATGAAAATCCGAAATTAACGGGAAATACATCTATCTGGATGTTTCCGATCTATGGAATGGCATCTTTACTGACACCTGTCTGTCACGCTTTAAAAGGCAAGAGTGTGCTCTTGCGCGGCAGTGTATATACGTGCTGCATTTTTTTCGGCGAGTACCTCACAGGATCTTTTCTAAAGAAATACAACGCCTGTCCATGGGATTACAGTCATGCTCCGTTAAATATTAACGGGCTGATCAGACTGGACTATGCTCCCTATTGGTTTGGCGCCGGACTCTTCTTTGAAAAAATTTTGTCAAGGCGTTGAAAATCTCCCCTGTTTAGTATATGATGTATGAAGAATTTGTAGAGAAGCTGCAATGTAAAGAGGAGGTTTTTTATGAGACACTTGATGAGTCCACTGGATTTTTCCGTGGAAGAACTGGATAAATTGATGGATCTGGCTAATGATATCGAAGCCAACCGTGCAAAATATGCACATGCCTGTGAGGGGAAAACACTGGCAACTTTATTTTATGAACCTAGTACACGTACCCGTTTAAGCCATGAGGCAGCAATGTTCAATCTTGGAGGTAACGTTCTAGGTTTTTCTTCTGCTGATTCCAGCTCTGCTGCAAAAGGAGAAAGTGTATCCGACACCATCCGCATGACATCCTGCTATGCAGATATCTGTGCCATGCGTCATCCAAAAGAAGGCGCACCGATGGTTGCCTGCAAGCATTCCACAATTCCGGTAATCAATGCCGGCGACGGTGGACATCAGCATCCGACACAGACACTGACGGACCTTCTTACGATTCGCTCTTTGAAAGGACGCCTGAATAATATGACTATCGGTCTCTGCGGAGATTTAAAATTCGGTCGTACGGTACATTCCCTGATCCATGCACTGGTAAGATATCCGGGTATCCGTTTCGTACTCATTTCACCGGAGGAGTTAAGACTTCCAAGTTATATCCGTTCAGATGTACTGGACAAGCAGAATGTTCCTTACGAAGAGGTTGTCCGTTTAGAAGATGCTCTTCCGAAGCTTGACCTTCTCTACATGACACGTGTACAGAAAGAGCGCTTCTTCAACGAGGAAGACTATGTCCGCATGAAGGATTTCTACATTTTAGATGCGAAGAAGATGGAACTGGCGCCAAAGGACATGTATGTACTTCACCCGCTTCCTCGTGTAAATGAGATCTCCGTAGAAGTAGATGATGACCCGAGAGCAGCCTATTTCAAACAGGCACAATACGGTGTTTATATCCGTATGGCGCTGATTCTTACGCTGCTTGAAATTGAAGTCTAACACGGATAGAGAAAGGAGTACATATTCATGGTGAATAATACATTAAACGTTGGAAAAATTGAAGAAGGGTTTGTATTGGATCACATCCAGGCAGGCCGAAGCATGGAAATATATAAATATCTGCATCTTGATAAGCTTGACTGCTGTGTTGCAATTATCAAAAATGCAAAGAGCAATAAGATGGGCAAAAAAGACATTATGAAAATCGAGTGCCCGATTGACTTCATGGATCTTGATATCCTCGGATTCATTGACCATAACATCACCGTCAATATTATTAAAAACTCTCAGGTTGTAGATAAAAAAGCGCTCAGCCTCCCGAAAAAGATTACAAATGTAATCCGCTGCAAAAACCCGAGATGTATCACTTCTATCGAGCAGGAATTGGATCACGTTTTCGTTCTTACCGATCCTGAGAACGAAATCTATCGCTGTCAATACTGTGAAGAAAAATATCACGGAAGAAAATAACGAATAAATAGTTCAAAAAAATATCCGGCAGGAAGTAAATGATTTCAAACATTTATTTCCTGCCGGAATTTTTTATTGCCGAAATAGCTTAACAAGAAAGCTGCTCATCATCTATTGACATACATTACGCATTTTCTCTTTAATCTCTTCTACGGAGCTTTCACTTGGCACAGTAACATACAGTGGTCCGCCTTTATAAGAATAACATCTTTTCTTGCCGCTGCTGTCTCCGACTGCGGCAACGGATTCAATGTCCCATCCTGCCAAAGTATCAAGCTGCATACGAATCAACGCTTTCATCTGCTTTTCTGACATGTTCGTATCTGCATTTCCTGCCACGCTGTTGATCATGCCATTGGCGTGAATCAATATCTTCGGTGACATGGTGCTTCGAATCAGCCCGGTAAGAAGTGCCTGCTGATTTTTTCCTCTCTGATTATCTCCCTCTGCCAGCGCCTTTCGCTCTCTGACGAATGCAAGTGCTTCTTTCCCGGTGAAGTGATTCTTTCCTTGTTTTACTTCTACAATTGCACCCGCTTCTTCTCCGGTTGTAAATGCCAATTCCGACTCTACGTCCACTCCTCCCATGACATCTACGATCTCTTCCACTGAGGTAAAATTCACTCGCACATAAAATGGAATGTCAATATCGTATAATTCTTCTAATGTCGCAATCGAAGTATCAATTCCATAGATTCCTGCATGGGTCAGTTTGTCTCTCTGTCCGTCCGATACGCCAGGGATTGGAACATAGTAGTCTCTCGGTGTTGTTGTAAGAAGAATTTTATGTGTTTTTGGATTTACTGTGGCAATCAGATTCACATCACTGCGGCTTTCCTTCTTGATATCGCCATACACATCAATTCCGCTAATGTATACATGAAATGGTTCTTCTGTTACATTTCGGGCATGAGCTTCTCCGTATTTCCCACTTTCCTCACCGATTGCAATTTTATCCAAAGCACCGTTTACCTTCAGACAGTAAAAGCTGAGAAAAAGGCAGATTGCACTGACGGATATGGCCAGTCCTTTCCCCGAAGATCTTTTCTTTCTACTCCTTAAGGCTCTTTTCTGCTTTCTCTTCACAACCAACAGAAGCAACACAAGCAGCACAAGTAACCCTGCCATATATTTCATCGGAAGAATGCCAAGTATCGCCATGCTGCCAAATAATACAACTGCTGATACTGCCTGTACAAAAACAAGGACTCGATTCAGGAAGCTTGGCTTTGCAGGTAATTCTCTGGAGACTCTCTCTTCCTCATAACTTCTTTTGTCTCTTTTTTTACCGCTTCTTTTCCCACTATTTCTTCCTCTATTCCGTTCCGGCCTCCGCTCTCCTCCGGTCGTCTGATGAGATTTGATATACTTCAATTGATCTCTGTATTCCATATTTTATCTCCTTATTTTTCAAAAAAGGCGAAGTTATAAAACTCCGCCTCATTTCTCACTCTCCAAGCCCATCATCGATCGCTTTGATCATGGCTTCCATCGCTTCTTCCTCGTCTTCTCCTTCACAGATCAGTGTGATGACATCTCCTGACTTAATACAAGCTCCCAGCACACTGAGCACACTCTTGGCATTTGCTGTTGTGTTGCCGTACTGAAACGCAACACTGCATTTATAATAACTTGCTGTGTTACAGAAGATTCCGGCAGGTCTAAGATGGAGTCCTGTGGGATTCTTGATTGCCACTTCACGCCTAATCATAATCTCTACCGTCCTGTTTTTATTGATGTGTCTCTAATTCCTTTAATTCTATCGATACTGTCACCGGCTTTTCCAATGTACAGTGTTCCGGAAGCTTTACTGTGACCGGAACATCATAGATTCCAGGCTCAATGTAATCTTTCAGATCAATACTTACACATTCGTTTATCTTGATCCCTTCTAATGCGTCCTTAGGTCCCCGTACCTGTACTTCCAGGGCATCAGCCGTTTTATAGTCAAGCACCAGACCCTTTGTCAGATTATCCACAGTGATTGCTCCCGGTGTAATCTCAAAAGTTTTTGCACCATCCTTCTCTACAAACACTGTCACTACAACGGAGCCTGCATTTTCATCCGCCAGTTCTATCTCTTCCGGCAGATAAGATGATATATCGACTATTTTCTCTGTCTTCTCTTTAATATCATTCATTTCGAGAGCCGAAGCCGGAATTTCGATTTTGTCTACTTTTCTCAAAGCCCTCTGTTCACCGGAAATACTGATTTCCTGAGGTTCATATGTAATCTTTGAAAATTCGTAGCCGTCTGCTGCCTGAATCTGAGAAGTATCAAATTCCAGCGGTATCTTTTTTGTCCGGAACAGTTCTATATTAATGCTGACGCCTTCTGTTCCCAGATTGTTGCTCAGAAGCGTCTGATCGATCTCTTCATTGTCCTGATCATAAAGCTTCAGTTCTGATTTCATAAGCATATCCTGTGAAAGACCGGATACGTTAACTTTCGCTTCTACTTTGCTGATAGTCTCAACAACGGATTTTGGTCCACGGATAGACACTTGTTCCGGAACCGCAGTCACACTTCCGAGGACATATCCATCACGCACGGTACCGGTTGTCTTCGGCACGATTGGGAATTTCTTCGTCTCTTCATCTTCTAATTTAATTTGAAGATTTCTCGGATTGGAATATGCTTCCTTGTACTCATGCCCTTTCACTGTCACCTGGATCGGTATCTGTGTATTCAAGGTTAATTCCTTCATATCTGCCACAGCAACGATATCTTTTGCTTCAATCTTGCTGAGCACAGATCGTTTTGCTTTGACTGTAACATCTACTGTCTGAGTATCGTCTACAATCTGATAAGTTTTTGGTGTCTCTTCGGATGCAAGCACTTCTGCATTGATCACAGACACCGGAATATTCTTATAAGTCTGGTCTGTAATCGGGTTATCAATATTGACCACTGTAAGCCATAATAAACCTGCTATAAGAAAGGCCAATATCTTAAGACCAATATTATTCATTAGTCTTTCTTTCATCTGCGCGCCTTCCTTTCCGTAAAAATCTCCATTTCTTTAACTCCGGTTTGCTGTTCTGTATATTTACAAGCGCTTCGCGAAGTTCTTCCCTGGAAACATCTCTTTTCAATCTTCCGCTCTGGGCAATTGAAACTGCTCCTGTCTCCTCTGATACTACTACGATCAACGCATCACTCACTTCACTCATACCGACAGCCGCACGGTGTCTTGTGCCAAGTTCTTTGCTAAGTCCCATATTATCAGAAAGCGGGAGATAACAGGTCGCTGAAACGATTCTGTCTCCGCGAACAATGATTGCTCCGTCGTGCAGCGGTGTATTATGTTCAAATATATTCATCAGCACCTGCATGGAGACAATACAATCCATATGGATTCCTGTGCTCTCATATTCGGTCAATCGGATTGCCTGCTCAATTACGATCAAGGCACCTGTCTTCACTCTTCCCATGTTATATGCTGCATCTACAATGCTGTCTATAGTATCTTCACTGAATCTGGAGCGATCTTTGGATGTTTCAAACGGAACCACCGATGTAAGGAACTTCTTTTCTCCAAGTTTCTCTAATGCTCTTCGAAGCTCAGGTTGAAATACCACTATTGCTGCTGTTGCCATAACGGTCACTGCATTACGGGCAATGAACAGAATCGTATGCATCTGAAAAATTGCAGCAGCAAAAATAACAACAGCTAAAACACCGATTCCTTTTAACAGCATCCATGCCTTTGTATTTTTAATCCAGATCATCAACTGATAGATTAAAAAAGTAAGAAACAAGATTTCTACAATATCTGTCACACGGATATCCGGAAAATATACTTCTGCAACATAATTTTGTAAAAATTGCGAAATTCGCTGTTCCATTTTTGCCACCTCCTTTTCTATGTTCTCTTATTCTTAATCTCTGATATCCATGATTCTTTAATCTCTGATATTCAGATCCTGTTTTAAGCTCTGTGTCAAAAGCATCTTATTCACTTCGTCCATGTCGTGTTTTCTTGCTTTTGGAGCTTTTTTTGCTTCAGGACGTTTTTTCGGCACCTCGCCGCCTCTTCCGCGTTTTGGTGCACGTTCCGGACGCTGATTTTTTCTTCTTACATCCGCTGTATCAATAATCTCTGTCTCTTGACGTTCATTAATTTTCTTCACTGTCTTTTCCGGAGACGCAACTGACAGTTTTGGAATAGCCTTCACATAATAATAGTATTCATCATCTTCAAACTGCAGATTCTCACTTTTTGCATAATCCACGGCGAAAAAGAAAAGTTCAAGGATCAGTCCCACAACAGCAGCAGCGATATTACCGGCAAACAAAAGACCATATGATGTATGTACTCCCATTGCGATTCCACCAGCCGCAATAACTACAATATTAACAACTACTCCGGCTGCCGTTGCCACCTTCCATGCGTAATCCATCGCCTGACGACGAAGTGTATATACAACAAGAAGACAAATGATAAAAGCGATAACGGTAATCCACATTTCCTTATTCTGGAACACTTGTTTCAGATAAGCTGTGATTTCTGCAAGTAATCCTGCACCGCCCTTTCCATCCAGACCAGGCGCTGCTTTTTTCACATACTGCATAATATAATAGATGATTGTTCCACAGCTGATTGCAGCAAGGGAAACCGGAACAGACATAAGTCCGTATGCAACCGGAATCACATATGGTATTTTCAACATAAAAGCGATGGGAGTCAGCAAAAGTGCAAGTGCCATCTTCGGCGCCAATCGAAAATAGAAAATATACATGATCAAAAATACAAGCGCGGTCACTATAAATACACTCAGGGACACTGAAAACATATGCGCAAGCATAAGCGCAGACGCTGCAATGACAGTCAGTGTCATCGGAAGGAATGTACAGATCACCGAAAGAGCCAATGTCACCAACGGTGAAGCAGCCATCTTCATAAATCCTACATTGCTGTTGATCATATAAAATGTGAGAAATGCAACAACAAACTGAATCGCCTTGTCAAAAATTTTGGAATGACTTGCATACAGTTCTCTGACTTTCTCTCTTATCATGAATAAATTATCCATTCTACCTTTTCTCCTTTTCATACATCTTAAGTAATTTGATCAGATCATGATTATACATCTTCACTCTGTTACGAGCATGCTGATGCTTTTTATTATAAATACGACTCGTCAGTGATAAAAACAAAATCAAAAGTACGAAATATCCTGCGACAGCCACGATCATAAGTGTGATCAAAAATCCCACAGACATTTTGGAGATGATTGCATCCATTCCGGCAAGTGCCAGCAAACCAGCCAAACACACATATCCTATCGTCACCCATAAAAATGTACAGATCATATGCATTCCAACATAATCTTTTCTATAATATTCGCTGACCTTGAAATCATCTTTTCCTTGCGTTTCTTCATACAACGCAAGTTTGGTCATTAATTTTACTCTCTTTTCATCTAACATTATCCACCTCAAGCAATATGTTTCAACTTTTAAACGTCATTTTCAGTATAACAAATATCAGTTCCCTTGTCCAATACTTATAGTTAAAAAATAAACTTTTTCCACGCCTGCTTCTTTCAGGATTCTGGCGATTTGATCGACCGTATTTCCCGTTGTGTAAATGTCATCGATGATCAGCACACTTCTGACGTTACGAATCCGATACCTTAGTGCAAAAGCATGCCTCAGATTTTCCTTTCGCATCCGGTGATCCTGTTTTTTCTGAGGGCGTGTATTTTTCACTCTCACTAACAACTGTGTTTCTACCGGAATTCCCATTCGCTCTCCTAATTGCTGTGCCAGAATTTGCGCCTGATTATATCCTCTCTTCCGACGTTTTCTGCGATGCAGCGGCACCGGAAGCAGTACCTCCGGATTAATCTTACGGATAAAATCTCCACAGCGCCTCTCCATTTCTCTCGCATAATATGTTCCATATTCTCTCTGATTGTGGTATTTGAATTGATAAATAGACTGTTTGACCGGATCTCGGTGAAGCCACACCGCTCTCCCCTGATCATAATAATGACGTGTATGTGCACAGTCATAGCAATACTCCTGTTCCATATTGCGAACAGGCTTGCCGCACTGCATGCACCTCGGTTCTCTGATAAACAATTCTTCCAATTTGTTCTGACATGCCGGACATGCTCCGCCCCGATGAACGTTCCCACAAAACGGACACACCTCCGGCCATAATAGATTCTTTAAAGTCTGTATAATTAAATTTTTCTTTCTTTTTTTCACAACAGCAATTCGCGGATTCGCTCTGCCAGACTGGTATTTCGATCCTGTTCCTGTGTATTGCGGATCATTTCCTGAAATACTGTGTCACTCCCCACCAATGTCACACATTTCTTTGCTCTTGTTACTGCCGTATACAAAAGATTCCTGTTATACAATTGCCGCGGTCCCTGCAACAGCGGGATCACCACTGCCGGATATTCACTTCCCTGAGCCTTATGTATTGTAATGGCATAGGCAAGCTCTAATTCATCCAACAACGTAAATGGATACTTGACTTTTCTCTTCTCATCAAATTCCACGGTCACGGTCTCTTCATAAGTATTAATCTCGCTGATTATCCCCATATCACCATTGAAGATCCCAAGACCTTTATCTACTGTCATCCCGTATCTGGTCGTCACTTCCCATTCCAACTGATAGTTGTTTTTAATCTGCATGACTTTGTCACCTTCTCGGAACAACCGATCTCCGTATTCTTTTTCTTTTTTATCTTTTGCCGGGGGATTCAGGTATTCCTGCAAGATACGATTTAACCGTTCCACCCCAAGCAATCCCTTACGCATAGGTGTGAGCACCTGAATATCATAAGGTCTTGCATTTACATATTTGGGCATCTTCTGCTGCACCAGCGTAATCGCATTGCTGATAATCATATTTGGATCTTGTCGTTTCAGGAAGAAAAAGTCTCTGCTCTTATTGTCCAGAACAACCGCTTCTCCCCGGTTGATCTTATGCGCATTTACTACGATATCGCTTTCTTCCGCCTGACGAAAGATTTTACTGAGCATGACAACAGGGAAACAATCCGAGTCAATAATGTCTTTTAACACACTGCCCGGACCTACGCTCGGCAATTGGTTGCGATCTCCGACCAGAACCAGCCTTGTGCCCGGTACGATAGCTCCAAGAAGCGCATACATCAGCGGGAGATCTACCATAGACATTTCGTCAATAATAATCACATCCGCTTCCAGTGGATTTTCCTCATTTTTCGTGAAACCGGAAGGTCCTTCTTCTTCCGGATTACCATTCACTTCCAACAAACGGTGAATGGTCTGCGCTTCACAGCCGGTTGTTTCCGTCATCCGTTTTGCCGCTCTCCCTGTCGGTGCGGCGAGAAAAATGTCCATCCCTTCGCTTTCGAAGAAGTGAATCATTGCATTGATGGTTGTCGTTTTTCCGGTTCCCGGTCCACCGGTAAGAACCATGATTCCATGGCGTGCCGCTTCCATCACCGCTTTTTTCTGCATTTCGTCCAGAACCATTCCCGTATTCTTCTCTATTTCATGAAGTCGATGAAGCAATACCACATCCGCAATCTCTTCATGTACATTCAGATCATGAAGCATTCTTGCCGTATTCAATTCCATGTAATAATAGTGGGATGCGTATACACAGACACCGTCTGCCTCATTTTTTAGTACAATCTTCTTCTCCATGGCCAGATCCATAAGATATTTCTCTACATGCTCAATCTGGACGCCTAAGAGTTCGCCTGCCCGATAGAGAAGCGTTTCCTGCTTCAAATAAATATGCCCTTCGCCTACACTTTGAAGCAAGGTATAAAAAATACCGCTGCGGATTCGAAAATCCGAATCCGTATGGATTCCCACTTTCTGCGCAATTTCATCCGCTGTCTTAAAGCCGACACCTGCCACATGATCCGCAATCTGATATGGGTTCTCTTCAATCACCCGATACACATTCTGACCATAGTGCTGATAAATCTTAGCTGCCAGCGCAATCGAAATCCCATATTTCTGAAGGTAGATCATAGCTTCCCGCATTTCCTTCTTCTCTTCTACCTGAAGCGCGATTTCTCTCGCTTTGCGCTCGCTGATTCCTTTAATCTCTGCCAGTCGTTCCGGCTCTTCTTCTATAATTCGAAAAGTATCCTCTTTAAATTTTTTGACGATCTTGCCTGCCAGCGCTGTCCCGATTCCTTTGATCGCTCCGGACCCGAGATACCGTTCAATGGATACAAGATCTTCCGGCGCACATACCTTCGAAGATTCCACCTGAAGCTGGGTCCCATACAATTTATGCATCGTATATTCCCCGGTCAGTTCCAGTAGTTCCCCCTCTTCAATAAAGTGGAACTTTCCCACGCAGGTAAGCTCTCCGTCATCATTATTCAAATTAAATACCGTATATCCGTTATCTTCATTCCGATATACAATGTGCTCTACATATCCTTTGATCGTTTCCATGAATCTTAGTTATCTCTGTATTCCTCTTATGTGTTACTTGCTGTTGCTAGTATTATCCGCTGCTAATACTCTTTACTGCTAATATTCTCTGCTGTTCCCCATGAATTCTACATATTGACCGGTGCCAATGGCAACTACTTTCATTGGATCTTCGGCAGTCATCGTATTAATTCCTGTTCGTTCTTCTATCATCTCTTCCAATCCCCGCAGCATAGCTCCGCCGCCGGTCAGTACAATCCCTCGCTCCAAAATATCTGCTGACAACTCCGGTGGTGTCCGCTCCAGAACACCAATGACTGCTTCCACAATCTGTCCGGTTGTCTCCCGAAGCGCTTCTTCTGTTTCTGAGGAAGTCACCGTTACCGTCTTAGGTAATCCCGTCACTAAATTTCTTCCTCTGACTTCAATCACTTCGTCTTCGATCAACTGATATGTTGTCCCGATCTTAATCTTGATATCTTCTGCTGTACGCTCTCCGATCAGAAGATTATGCTTTTTTCTCATATAACGGACAATGGCTTCATCAAAATCATCACCTGCAATTTTTACAGATGTATTCACTACTGTTCCACCAAGGGAAATGACTGCTATATCAGAGGTTCCTCCTCCGATATCCACGATCATATTTCCACACGGTTTGGAGATATCAATCCCTGCACCGATTGCCGCCGCCACAGGCTCTTCGATCAGATGTACATCTCTTGCTCCCGCAGCGTATGTGGCTTCCTCAACTGCTTTGCGTTCTACTTCGGTTACACCGCTCGGCACGCAAATACTGATTCTCGGCTTCTTAAACATGCGTTTACCGAGTGATTTCTGCACAAAATATTTGATCATTTTCTCTGTCACAGTATAATCTGAGATCACTCCCTGACGAAGTGGACGCACCGCCACAATATTGCCGGGTGTTCTCCCTAACATAAGTCTTGCTTCTTCGCCAATGGCTTTGATCGCATTACTATCTCTGTCAATTGCCACAACAGACGGTTCTTTTAAGATAACGCCTTTACCTTTTACATATACAAGAATACTGGCCGTTCCCAGATCAATCCCGATATCTACCGACATATTCAGTCTCCCTTCCTGTTCTTTCCATCTATTTCAATTAATCTTATTATCATTTGTTATAATGCACGTATCATTATAATCAAATTCCCTTTAAATGGAAACCCCTTTTTCCTTAATTCTTTGTGAAGTATCCCGGGCTCGTGTCGAAGTTCGTTCTTATTTGTCAAGCATCTTCTTAATATATTTCCCTGTATAGGACACCGGGCTTTCTGCCACTTCCTCCGGTGTTCCTTTGGCGATAACGGTACCTCCTTTGTCACCGCCTTCCGGTCCCATATCTATGATATAATCTGCCGTTTTGATCACGTCCAGATTATGTTCAATCACCACAACTGTATTTCCATCTGCGGAAAGACGTTTCAAAATCTCTGTCAGCTTATGCACATCTGCAAAATGAAGCCCTGTCGTAGGCTCATCTAAAATATATATCGTCTTTCCCGTGCTTCTTTTACTTAATTCTGTAGCAAGTTTGATACGCTGCGCTTCTCCGCCGGAAAGCTGGGTAGATGGCTGTCCAAGGCGAATATAGGATAATCCCACATCATACAGTGTCTCCATTTTTCTTCGAATACTTGGCACATTTTCAAAGAAATGAAGTGCTTCTTCCACGGTCATATTCAACACATCATAAATACTCTTCCCTTTGTATTTTACCTCTAATGTTTCTCGATTATACCGTTTCCCATGGCAAACCTCACAAGGCACATATACATCCGGAAGGAAATGCATCTCAATCTTTAAAATACCATCACCGCTGCAGGCTTCACAGCGTCCTCCCTTGACATTGAAGCTGAAACGTCCTTTTTTATATCCTCTTGCTTTTGCATCCGGTGTAGAGGCAAAAAGATCTCGGATCAGATCGAAGACTCCCGTATAAGTAGCCGGGTTAGACCTTGGGGTCCGCCCGATAGGTGACTGGTCAATTGCGATTACTTTATCCAGTTGATCGATTCCTTTGATTTCTTTGTGATTTCCCGGAATCACGCGCGCGCGATTCAAGTCTCTTGCCAGACGTTTATACAAAATCTCATTAATCAGAGAGCTTTTCCCGGAGCCGGACACCCCTGTAATACAGGTCATAATTCCAAGCGGAATCTTTACATCCACATTCTTCAGATTATTCTCTTTCGCTCCTTTAATCTCCAGCCAGCCTGTAGGCTCTTTTCGCACCTCCGGTACCGGAATCTTTACTTTTCCGCTCAGATAAGCTCCGGTTATAGACGCCGGATTTGCCATGATTTCTTCTGCATTTCCTACAGCCACCACTTCTCCTCCATGCTCTCCGGCTCCCGGACCGATATCTACAATATAGTCCGCTTCCCGCATGGTATCTTCGTCATGTTCTACTACAAGCACAGAATTACCAAGATCTCTTAAATGTTTCAATGTCCCAAGAAGCTTATCATTATCACGCTGATGAAGACCGATACTTGGCTCATCTAAAATATAAGCCACACCTACCAGTCCTGAGCCAATCTGGGTAGCCAGACGAATTCTCTGTGCTTCTCCGCCGGATAAGGAACCGGTTGCTCTTCCCAATGTCAAATAATCCAGACCTACATCCATCAAAAACCGGATCCTTGCACGTATTTCTTTTAAAATCTGTCCTCCGATCAGATTCTGCTGTTTAGTAAGTTCTAATTTTTCCAGAAAATGCTGAAGTTTCTCAATGGACATTTCTGTTACTTCTGCAATATTTTTTCCACCCACAGTCACTGCAAGCGCTTCCGGTTTTAAACGCTGTCCTCCACATTCGTGACACGGCGTAATCCGCATAAATTCTTCGTATTCTGCTTTCATCGTCTCAGAGCCTGTCTCACGATAACGTCGTTCTACATTTTTGATCAGACCTTCAAATGCAACATCATAGATTCCTTCACCCCGTTGTCCCTGATAATGTACTTTAACTTCCTTTCCACCGGTTCCGTGAATTAAAATATCCTGCACTTTCTTTGGATATTTTTCAAATGGTGTATCAAGAGAAAACTTATATTCCTTGCTCAGTGCGCTCAAAATAGCATACGTAAAGCTCTTCTTATCTGTACAGGACTGCCACCCCATCACAGTAATCGCACCTTCAGAGATGCTCAGACTCTTATCCGGTATCATCAGATCAATATCAAACTCCATCTTATATCCCAGTCCAAAACATTCCGGACATGCACCGAACGGATTGTTAAAAGAGAAACTTCTCGGCTCAATCTCATCAATGCTGATTCCGCAATCCGGACAGGAAAAGCTTTGACTGAAATTAATCGGCTCTCCGTCGATCACATCCACCGTCATAAGTCCTTCTGCCAAATGAAGTACATTTTCAATAGAATCTGTCAGACGCTTCTCTATCCCCGGCTTAACGACAAGACGGTCTACGATAATCTCTATATTATGTTTGATATTTTTATCCAGCGCGATTTCCTCGGATAACTCATATAAATTTCCATCTATGCGTACTCTTACATAACCGCTTTTCTTTGCCTGTTCCAGAAGCTTCTCATGACGACCTTTTCTTCCTCGCACTACCGGCGCCAGAAGCTGGATCTTCGTTCTCTCCGGCAATGCCATAATCTGATCTACCATCTGATCTACTGTCTGTTTCTTAATCTCTTTTCCACATTTCGGACAATGCGGAATACCGATTCTCGCATAAAGCAGACGAAAATAATCATAAATCTCTGTTACGGTTCCTACGGTAGACCGGGGATTCCGGTTTGTTGATTTTTGGTCAATAGAAATCGCAGGTGATAAACCTTCAATGCTCTCCACATCAGGCTTCTCCATCTGACCAAGGAATTGCCTTGCATAGGACGATAACGATTCCATATATCTTCTCTGCCCTTCCGCATAAATCGTATCGAATGCCAGAGAGGATTTTCCGGAACCGCTCAATCCTGTCAAAACTACCAGCTCATTGCGGGGAATATTAAGATCTACATTTTTCAGATTATGCTCATTTGCTCCTCTGATCTTAATATATTGTTTTTTGGTATCTGTCTTTTCTGCCTCTTTTTTCAACTCTTTTTCTATCATGCTTCTACTACTTCGTTCCCTTCGTTATCTGTTCTTTCATCATCTATCGGTCTATATCTACTCTTTCATCATCCTCTTAATCTCAACTAATTTATCACGCAGCTCAGCCGCCGCCTCAAAATTCAACTCAGCTGCAGCTTTCTTCATCTGCTTTGTCAATTCCTTTGCCAATTTCTCCAGTTCTTTTTCGCTCATAGATTCTGGATCTTTCTCCATTCGGACTTCCTCTGCTGCCACCTTCTTCGAGACAGCGATCAGATCTCTTACACTTTTCTTAATAGTCTGTGGCGTAATTCCATGCGCTTCGTTATAAGCCATCTGTACTTTACGCCTTCTCTCTGTCTCTTCAATCGCCTGCTTCATAGAATCTGTCATCACGTCTGCATACATGATGACATGACCTTCTGCATTACGCGCAGCACGTCCGATGGTCTGAATGAGAGAAGTCTCGGAACGTAAGAATCCTTCCTTATCTGCATCCAGAATCGCCACCAATGTAATCTCCGGTATATCCAATCCTTCTCGCAAAAGGTTGATTCCCACCAGAACATCAAAGACATCCAGACGCATGTCTCTTACAATCTCCGTGCGTTCCAGCGTATCAATATCCGAGTGAAGATATCTGACACGAATTCCAAGTTCCCTCATATAATCGGTCAAATCTTCTGCCATCCGTTTTGTCAGGGTTGTGATTAAAATCTTATTTTTCTTGGCAACTTCTTTATTCACTTCACTAATCAGATCATCAATCTGCCCCTCTACCGGCCGCACTTCTACTTCCGGATCCAACAGTCCGGTCGGACGGATTACCTGTTCTGCCCGAAGAAGTTCATGCTCCGCCTCATATGGTCCCGGTGTTGCCGACACAAACAGCACTTGATCAATTTTCTGCTCAAACTCGTCAAAACTAAGCGGGCGGTTATCAAGCGCTGACGGAAGGCGGAAGCCATAATCTACTAAGGTACGTTTTCTTGACTGGTCGCCATGATACATACCACCCACCTGCGGCACTGTCTTATGTGATTCATCAATCATCATAATAAAGTCATCCGGGAAGTAATCAAGAAGTGTCCTCGGAGGCTGTCCTGCCGCCGAGCCGGTCAAATGTCTGGAATAATTCTCAATTCCTGAACAAAATCCGGTTTCTCTCATCATCTCAATATCGAAGTTTGTCCGTTCTGATATTCGCTGTGCTTCCAGAAGCTTTCCCTCACTTTTAAAATATTTAATCTGTTCTTCTAACTCTTTCTCGATTGCCTTTACCGCACGCTCCAAATCTTCTTTTCCCACTACATAATGTGACGCCGGGAAGATAGCCACATGACTCAGCTCACTTTTTATCTCTCCGGTCAACACATCTACTTTCGTAATACGGTCAATCTCATCACCGAAAAATTCAATTCGAACCGCCATATCTGCTTCATTTGCCGGAATTACTTCCACCACATCTCCATGTACCCGGAAAGTACCTCGTTTGAAATCCATTTCATTTCTATCGTATTGAATATCAATAAGCTGCCTTAGTACCTCATCCCGATCTTTTTCCATTCCCGGACGCAGTGACACCATCATTTTCTCAAAATTTTCCGGTTCACCAAGTCCATAGATACAGGACACACTGGAAATAATGATCACATCCCTTCGCTCAATAAGAGACGCCGTGGCAGACAGACGAAGCTTGTCTATCTCATCATTCACAGATGAATCCTTGGCAATGTAAGTGTCAGAGGATGGGACGTAAGCTTCCGGTTGGTAGTAATCGTAGTAGGACACAAAATATTCCACTGCGTTATTGGGAAAGAATTCTTTGAATTCTCCATATAACTGCGCAGCCAGCGTTTTGTTATGTGCGATAATAAGTGTCGGTTTATTTAATTGTGCGATGACATTCGCCATCGTGAATGTCTTCCCAGAACCGGTGACGCCAAGTAACGTCTGGCATTGGTTGCCTTCCTGAAAGCCCTTGACGAGTTGGTCGATGGCTTGTGGCTGGTCGCCGGTTGGGGCATATTCTGATACTAATTCAAAATGATCCATGAAATTCCTCCTATGAATCTATTATCTTCATTCTCTTCCGCTATTATATCAGAATATAAAATAAAAGTACAGAACAAATCGAATGTTTGTTCTGTACTTTATCCATTCTCCTTCACACTAACATTTCCTGTTCAATCTCCATGCCATACTCCAATATACTGCTGCGCAGTTCTTCCAGTTCTCCGGCATTCATCTGCTCTAGCTTTTTACGTTTTTCAGCCTCCAGTGTTCTGCCGGCATTTAATGTCACCGCTGCCACGAAGCTTTCGCAATCCATTTTATAAGGTTTCAGTCCGGGAAATATCTTATCCTTGTTAAATAAGAAAATTCGAATTCCGCCATAATCCATATCTCCCCAGTGCAAAAACTCCACGTTCTCCGCAGCTAACACTGTCAGCTCCCGCAAGAATTCTACCTCTTTGGGAGAGAAGAACCCGTGACAATAAATATAAAGCGTATCTCCTTTGTAGGACATATTTTCGTAATTTGCTTTATTTTCGATAGTCATGATTCGGCGGATTTTTGCAATGTTCACCGGCTTGGCATGCTCCATTGTCTGCGAATTCAAAACCGCTCCATACGGAAAATCACCGGTATCAAATGTCTGCCCTGTATCTGTTCTGCAAAGTACCGTTCCCTTACACTCCAATGTCTGAGTGTAAGAAATAATGCCATATGCCTTCAAAATCTGCTCATTGGTCATAACATCTTTATCGGGCATATCCGAATACTCTCTTAAGACTTTCACTACTCGGTCCTCATATGACGTCTGAAACCTTTTGGAATCACGAAAAACTCTGGCGCTGAATACCCGTTTCCAAGTCGGGCAATGGAGCCTGCCAATTGCATTCAGGCAGGCAAACCATGCTTCGTCATCCATTTCCTTGACAAGCTTCCCCTGTTCCAAACGCGTCAACAGGAAACGATAATAGGACTTCAGCCAATCCGCTTCTGACTGGGATGCTTCCTGCAACAGTTCTCCTACCGTTTTGATATGGCGCTGCTGCCTCTTCCGCGGATCTTCGATTCCTTCTCTATCGCAGAGAAGCGGTATGATTTCTACAGAATAATGTATCGCACAGATATCATTTCCCATGTCCCGCCAGTCAAACCGTATGAATCCGCTAAGCTGCGCATCTTTTTCCATCTCTCTTGCCTGACTGATCAGTTTTGTAAGGCTTCCGATCTGATTAATTATCTGCTGGTCTACTTTCGGATGTTTTGTTACATATGCTTTTTCAGATGATTTCTCCGATGATTCCCCGGATAATTTCCCGGCACGGTATGCTTCTCCGTCTGTTTTCTCAATCAGCCACTGACTGAGTGTCAGATTCTTCTTCATCTTTTTCCCCTTCGATCATAGCTAAATAGTCGCCTTTATCAATATGCATCATGGAAATCTGGTTCTGATGTCTGCGGAATCCATATACACTGTCCACATTTCGAATCAGTGACTGCAAACGCTCATCCGGCACACAGACAATAAGCTGTAATTCCAGCTCCCTTGCATAATGAAGACATACCTCACTTCGTTCCTTATCCATTTTGGAAAAAGCTTCATCCAGAAGAACAAGACGGATCTTAGAGTCTCGATTACTCTGATTCATATACAGCATGGCAAATCCTGCGAGCAATGCTACATACTTCGGGTTTTGTCCTTCTCCTCCGGAATCGCGTCCCGCCATTTCATCCACTGCATTTTTTCGGATATTTCCATCTTCATCCTTCACTTGCTCATACATACTGAAAGTAAGGTAGTTCCGGTAATCTGCGTATCGCTCCATCTCTTCTTTGTGAAGCGCCCGTTTCCCGCCGTCTTCGTCTCTTGGCGGCATGAACTTTTCAGTAAGTCTTAAAATCTGCGCCTCATATTTTTGATAAAATTCATCTTCACCGAGACTTAACTGACCTTCAAACCCGTGATTATCCAATACTTTGCTGTCAAGTTCCGGCGCCATCAGCATTTCATAAAACTGCCGGTTTTCATTTTCAGCCGGAAGAATATCAATCTGGTAAATGCTGTCGGAGAAGCGGATTTTAGCGAGCATCCGGTTGATTTCTCTCTTATGACGAAAAGCTGCTTTGATTTCTCCGTGGATCGTTGCAATTACATTTTCGCGAAGGGTATGATATACCAATCGGTACTGCTGTTCAAATTCTTCCTTATACTTCGGTTCAAAATCTTTTCTGCACTGTTCCAACACCTTATCATATACTTCATTTCCATGTTCTACACCTGTAAAACCATACGCCGGATATTCTTTATTGAAATGATTTCTTGCCTCTGCCCGTCCATCTGCTTCTGCTTCAATCTCCTGACGGAGCTTTTCTAATTCTTTTAGCTTCTGTCTGCGGTATGTATGCTCTGGATTGGACTCTAATTCCCGGAGCACTTCCTGCTCGATGCTCTCATTCGGAACATAACCTTCTAATTCCGTTTCCAGTTTCTCACTTATATTTTTCAACTCAGTTTCCACATTCGCCTGTACCTTGATCCGCGCCAGACGTTCGGCATCCGTCTCTTTTGCTTCTTTTTCAAGCAAACTCATTGTCTCTTCTAATTGCTTCTTCTTTTCTTTTAGCTGCGGAATCAGAGTCCCTTCATCAAGCTCTTTCATTTCCCGAATAAGAGCATCTTCTTTTCTATAATATTCCTCTAATTCCTCTGCTGCATTTGACATATGTACAAGCTGTTCTGTACTGTAATTCTGCAACTGCTCATAAGTTCTTGCTTCAGCTAAACTGCTTTGCATCTGCTCATCTGCAAGCAGGCTGTTTTCCAGTCGGTAGACTTCATCCTCCAGTTCCTGAAGTTTCGCTTTGGATACTTTTGTACCGATACATGCATAAAGCCTGTAATCTTTCTCTCGCAGATGCCGGAACATATAATTACTGTAAGAATAACAGTCCGGTGTCACCCCTTCTCTTACCTCATGAAGTTCTTCAATGGTCTCACATTTTACAATTCTTCCAAGATACTGTCTCAGGCAGAGATCGACGTAACTTTCTTTTGTTTCTACTGCCTCATATAAGGTATGTTCCTTCGCCTTCGGTTCATCTCGCTTGATTGCCGCGGTGTTGATCAGATTAAATTCTTCGAACTCTTTTCCTGCCATTTTCTGGAAAATCTTAGCCGCCTCTAACGCGTATTCCGGCGGAGTCACAAGGCTATATTTGATTTTCCCGAGACGTCCCTCTATGGCATCTTTCCATTTTTCATCCGTAATATCGAATAAATCTGCAAAAACTGCCACCGGAACCGGATGTCCATATCGATCACGAAGCTCGCTTTGCAGTCTTGCCCTTGCTTTTTTCAATTCCTTGCTATATGGCTTCCTGTCATTTTTCAGATCATCCACAATTTCTTTTTTCTCTTTTAGTTCTTTTCTCGTTTTGCGGATGTTTTCTTCTAAGTCTCTGATTTCTTCTTCCACATTTTCCAATGTGTCTTTCAAATACTTTCGAAGTCTTCCGAGAAGGTCATCGGTGAAGTCTCCTGTTTCCATCTCTTCCATTGTCTGAAGCGCCGGATTCGATAAATAATTATTCACCTCTTCATTTTCTTCCCACTTCTTCAATCCATGAAGCACACTTCTCCACTGCTTAGAATATTCTGCTAAAATCCGAATCGTATTGCGGATTTCTTTTAACTGCTTCTCCTTCTGTCCGTAATCACTTGCAAGCAGCTGTGATTCTACTTGTAATTTATCAGCTGCACACTGATTCTTCTGTGTTTCTAAGGACCGGTACTTTTCTTCTGAACGCTTGGCAGCCTCTATGGCGGACTCTAAATCTCCCTTTTTAGATTCCAACTGAATCTTTAATCCTTCTATGGCAATTACCTTCAAAATAGATTGTGTACGGACTTCATCTGTTTTCAGCTGTACCAGCTTCAGATTGTGACCGTTTATTTCTTCCAGCATCCCAATCCGCTTTTCCAGATCTTCGACCCTCTCTTTGATCTCGCGGTATGCGCCCAGTTGCTCGCTGATAACCGAAACTGTTCCTTCTTTACTCTTCGGAAACATATAATCACGGATAAACTGACCGGTTCCGTTGGTCATGCGAAGTGCAATCGCACTTTTTTCCATCGTCATAAATCGTCCCGGTTCAATATAGCCAAGTACCACATCATATAGTGTGTTTAAATAAGCTTCTTTCGAAGGATACAGACGATTTACTTCTCCTCTCCCCCGATTGTCTTCCGACACCTTCCTTTGTTCTACCAGCTTCTTCAATCTGGAAATCGTATAAGGACTTCCATTTTCCGAAATATATCCATCTTCGGGGATTCTTCCCGAATGGCTGAAAAAGAAATAACGCTTCAGATCTAAATCATTTTTCCCAACTTCAAAAATTGCTCCAATACAGGTAACAATATTCGTTGCCGTATCTTCCACTTCCAATACGATCTGCGAACAAAAATCTGTCCCCTCACGGTTTGCAGTTCCGTCTTTTTGTTCCCCTCTTAAATAACTAAGAACACTTCTTCTGTTTTTCGCATCGTCTGCTGCCTTATTCAAAAAGGTAGACGCCACGCTTCCGTATAAAATCACCTGGATCGCATCCATGACTGTTGATTTCCCAGAGCCGCTCTTCCCGCTGAACAGATTCACATGCTCATGAAAGGAAAGCTCTTTATGACTGATCCCACCCCAGTTATTCAGCAGCATTTTCGTAAAGATTTTCTTCGATTGCTTCATCTTCTGCGATCTCCTCTCTATATTCTTCAAGCAGTTCATTGATATTGGATGAACTTAAGTACAGATTCACAGTGCTGTAAATATAGATCGGTGTCTGATCCTCTACATCGCGAACTGCTCCCGGCACCTCAATCATCTGATGCTTACTCAACAGATAAAGTGCTTCCTGCCACTCCGTCACCTTCAGTTTCCAATTCAGTAAATTTGTATTTTTCCCGTATTCACGGATTTCTTCCAGTGTAGTGACGGTAGCCTCCAGCCCTTCTCCCAAAATCTTATCTCGATAGATCATTTTGATCAGCAGGATAATAATTGTTGTCGTCAGGCTGAATTTTTCAATCTCCACCCCGTCGCCTGCAAGCCGGAAAATATGTTCCTGTGGATCATGAAGAAGTTCACAGCCAAATACCTCCAGATAGTCCTCGATAAATTTCTTATGTCTTACGCATATTTCATAGTATAGATTATCCCTCGGTGTCAACGTGACCGGATCGTATTTTACCTGCAAAATACAAGTCTGACGAAATAAATTCGAAATGGTCTTTCTCAGATTCTCTATTTCTGTCACCGATAATTCTTCCATATATTCAAACATTTACTTCTCCTTTATTCTAAGTCCCGAATAGCGGAAGCCCTTCGTCTGAAGTTCTTCCTGTACTTCCACAACTGCATCACTCTCTGCAAGTTCTGTAGCTTCCTGCCAGACAAAAAACAGCTTTTCCAAATCTTCCATAGTTTGAACGGTATCTTTTGTCACAAGAAATTCTCCATCATGCTCATTTTTTCTGCGGAATGCCCTGATTTCTTTTTTGGTGTACAGAGGTTTTAGCACGAATCCTTCCAGATTTTCCTGCGCCTCTTCTTTGGTACTTACCGCCTGCGGAATAAATCGTTCCTTCTCGGTATTCTTCCGCCGATACAGGCTCCTGTCTGTCACCGCTTTGTATCGTTCTGTCATACGCATACCGGACGCAAGTTTCTGCAAGATTTCCTCTTGATGACTACTTTGATTTAAAAGATTAACAAATTCAACCGTTCTGTCTTGTTCTGCCGCACCTTCCATGAGAATATAGCGGATTCTGGCTGCTGCACGGCTGGCAAATACCGTTTTCTGTTCAATCAGTTTATTGTATCTGCGCTCAATCGCATCAAATTCCCGTTCAATGCGGCAAATGATATCCATTGCTTCTTCACAGAGCTTGATCGCACGCTCATTTCTATAATAAGCCGGCGTATCTTTTTCAAGCTCCACACTTTTTTCTTCAAACTCCTGCCGCCTTATCTCATTCTCACTCAGATTTTTATCGATCAACTCCTTAACTGCTTCCTTATACCGATAAAAGCTATCTGTCGTTGTAAGTATGGCATACTTCTTGCTGTCACTGTTATTGATTTCTTTTACAAGCACTTCCTGAATACCGAGAAAACTCTTCTGTCTGGACAGTTCATCAAAATACCCGCGCATCCCCTCCTGCATATTTGCAAGCATTTGCACAAGAGACTGGGAAGTATGAAGTGCGCTTTTCAGAATTTCATTATTTTTCTCCGTATCTGAGCTGTATGTATATAGATGGCTGTAAACTGCAAGCACGCTCTCTCGCTCTTTGCTTCCCTCTTCACTGAACAATTTCTGAAACAGCTCTACATACATCTGACTGTATTCCGGAAATGAAACGACATATTGATTCAATGTCTCATCATAATCTCGCCTAAGCCATCCCCAGCTTTCCAGATTTTTCAGACAAATCGATGCCATATTGGCTCTTGTAAGGAACTCCCCCTCTTCGTCTGCCTGCTCCTCGCTCCACTCCAGTGTAAGATCCGCTATATGTTCATTCATCACAGCCTTACACTCTTCTTCTGTCAGTCCTAAAAGAGAATAAGATCTGCTCGTTTCTTCATAGATTGCCAGTAAAAACTTCTGATAGTATGTTCTGTATTTACTTGCGAAAAGTTTGTAAAACTCTGTTGGAATTTTATCGATTAAACTCAACGTTCTTAGTCCTTTCCTGTAAAATCTGTTTCTATTATACATGATTTCTTTTCGTTTTCAAAGTCAGAGAAACGTTATCCAAGAGCTACGTCCAAAATCATCATTACAAGAAAACCTGCAACAAATCCAAGCGTTCCCATTTTTCCTTTTTCTCCCATATGCGCCTGCGGGATCAGTTCCTCTACAACTACATAGATCATCGTACCTGCTGCAAATGCCAGAAAACCTGCCATGGAAGAACGGACAATCGTTGCAAATACCGCAGCCAGAACACCGAATACCGGCTCTACTGCTGCTGTCATTCCAGCTATCAAAAAGGCTTTCTTCTGACTCATCCCTTCTTTCACAAGAGGAAGCGCCACTGCGGTTCCTTCCGGAAAGTTCTGGATTGCAATTCCCACTGCCAATGCAACAGCACCGGAAAATAAGGCTTCATTTTGTGGATATTGCGCTGCCAGTGAAAATGCAAGCCCCACCGACATTCCTTCCGGAATATTATGCACTGTAATCGCAAGGATCAATAACGATGCACTTTTTTTTAGTTGCGGGTGAGCGTCCTTTTCTTTCGTCTTCTTCCAATACCGATTAAGGCATCCATCAGCCGCAAGCAAAACAAGAACACCTGACAGAAAGCCAACCGTCATGACAAGCCATCCGATTTGGCCGTTTTCTTCTGCAAAATCAATTCCCGGAAGAATCAGTGACCAAACGGAAGCCGCTACCATTACCCCTCCGGCAAATCCAAGGAAACCACATTGTAAATTATCACTCACTTCATTTCTCACGAAAAAAATCACTGCCGACCCTAATACTGTCACCAAAAATGTCGCCAAGGTCCCCAATAATGCCAAAAAAATTCCATTCATATAAATACCCCTGAAAGCTTTCTTCTAAAGATAATATATGAATGGAATCTGTCCACTGTTATGATCTTACTAATTTCCCCTGATAGCCGTTGATACCGCCGATATTAACTGCTTCATATCCTGATTTTCTAAGAAATGCTTCTGCTCTTCTTGCTCTTGCACCACTCAGACAATAAATAAAGATCGGTACACTTTTATCAATAGAAATCGTTGGAAGCCGATTGATCGGAAGGTTAATGCTCCCTTCCAGATGTCCCTCCTGGTATTCTTCTTCTGAACGGACATCCAACAGCACCGCACCTTCAACTTCCTTCATTTTCTCTAGTCCCTCTTCAATGCCTATATTTTCTTGAAACAGATCAAATAATCCCATAGCACAATTCCTCCTTTTGTTTTAACCAGGACTACTCCGGTTCCCGAAGATCCATAATTCTTTTGGTCAGCAGCATTACGTCATCCAAAATATAATCAAACGCTCCTGCTTTATACAGGTTTAATACAATCATTCCGACAGGCACTGCGAAAATCATACCGAGAACACTGCCGATCTTATAGCCTATATAAATAAGCACCAGCGTAAACAATGGGTTCAGTCCGATGCTGTCTCCGACCAGTTTCGGCTGAATCAACTGATGAACAAGCTGAGACACTACATAAATGATTACCAACGCAACTACCATGCGGTAATCACCAACCATAAACTTATATACAGCCCATGGTATCAACGCCGTTCCTGTTCCGAAAAACGGCAGAAAATCAAGAAATGCTATCCCTATCGCAAGCAAAATTGAAAAATGAATTCCAATCAATGAAAATCCTGCCAACAAAATTACAAAGATTACAAGCATGATCTTAAACTGCGCTTTAAAATATCCGCCGACCGCATATTTTAAATTCGCCATTACCATACTCATTCGTCTTACGATTGGATCGGGCGATACTTTTTTTGCCCACTCGATCACCATCTCTCTCTCTGCAATAAAGAAATAGGCAGAAATGATCGTCACGATAAATCCAATCAGAATAGATGGAATCCGCTTGACAAAATTACTTGCCGCTGTAACTGTAGGCTCACTGATTTGCTGCATGAGCGCTCCCATAGCCTGATCCAGATTATCAATCATCTGATACCATGCATTCTGCACGGCTTCCGGCAAACGTTCAAAAACTACATTCAAATTATCTCCGATCTGGCGAAGTCCCGTTTCCAGTTCTTCATACAGATCCGGAAGATTCTGTATAAGTGCCATACACTCTCGCCAGATTCTGCTTCCGACAAAATATACCAGAAGGATAACGCCTGCCAGGACAAGGATAATAATCATTGCCGATCCAAGTTTTTTAACAATTTTAAGCCTTCTTTCCAGCCACTTAACGATCGGACTTGCGACATAGGAAATGAACCAGCCGATTACGAATGGCATAAAAAAGCCTAAAAACATATATCCAAAATAAATAAACAAAATTGTACCAATAAGGCTGAGCGCCAGACTGACCGCAATTTTCCAGAAAGGCCGGTTGTCATTTAAACACGTATCTTTCACTACTCTTCCATCTCACTTTCTGTCAGGAATTCATTCTCTACCAGTTCCCAGATTTCGTCTCTGCCTTGTTTTGTTTCTGCTGAAAATGGAATGACCATAGTTCCCGGCACTAAATCCAATCCCTGCTTTACAATTTTAATCTGCTTTTGTATCTGACTTCTCTTGATCTTATCAAGTTTTGTGGCGATAATGATCGGGTGAAATCCCATTTCCACAATCCAGTGATACATCATTTTATCGTTGGCTGACGGAGCATGTCTGATATCAATAAGCAGGAAAACTGCTTTCAGCTGTTTGGAGCCGTGAAGATAACGTTCAATCAATTGTCCCCATTTTATTTTTTCCTGCTCTGAGACTTTGGCATAACCATACCCCGGCAGATCTACCAGATACATCTCTTCGTTTATATTATAAAAATTAATGGTCTGCGTCTTTCCCGGAGTTGCAGATGTTCTTGCATAAGATTTTCGGTTCATAAGCGCATTGATCAGTGAAGATTTTCCTACATTGGACTTCCCTGCAAATGCAATCTCCGGAAGCTGATTGTCCGGAAGCTTACTGGTGATTCCGCAGACCGTCTCCAAATTTAAACTACGTATGATCATATCTTTCCTCCCTGCTGTTTCTATCTATACTTTAACATATCTCTATCATTCTGCGAAGCATCTTCGGCATTTCTTAAGAAAGTCTATACATTCTTTAGAAAATCAAAGCATGCTTCAAAACCTCGCTCATATGCGATACAGGCAGTATCTCCAGACCTTTTGTGATCTCTGCTGAAATTTCTTCCACATCTGTCTCATTTTCTTTTGGTACGAGCACTGTTTTAATTCCGGCATTTTTAGCGGCCAACAGTTTTTCTTTCAGACCGCCGATCGGCAGCACTCTTCCTCTGAGCGTTATCTCACCCGTCATTGCAATATCCGCCCTGACTTTTTTCTCCGTAATAGCAGATAACATAGCAGTTGCCATTGTAATACCCGCAGACGGTCCGTCTTTTGGTGTTGCTCCTTCCGGAATATGAATATGGATATCATGCTCTTTGAAAAACTTCTCATCAATTCCATACTCTTTGCTGACGGAACGGATGTAACTGATTCCGGTTCTCGCAGACTCCTTCATCACATCTCCAAGCTGACCGGTCAGCAGAATCTCGCCTTCCCCCGGCATTACATTGACTTCTATTTCTAAGGTGTCACCACCCACACTTGTCCATGCAAGTCCGCGCACAATACCGACTTCATCCTGTTCGTTCTTCATCTGATAAATATACAGCTCTTTCCCAAGATACAGATGAAGATTGCGCTCTGTCACATGAATGGTCTTTTTCTTCTCTTCCAAAATTTCTCTTGCAGATTTCCTGCAAATATCTCCAATCTTTCGCTCTAATTGGCGAACCCCGGCTTCCTTCGTATAATTACGTGCAATCTTCCAGATTGCTTTCTTGCTGATCGTCAGCTGCTCGGACTTCAATCCATGCTTTTCAAGCTGCTTCGGAATCAGATGTTCTGTAGCAATATGAAGCTTTTCATTTTCTGTATAACTGTTGATCTCGATCACTTCCATACGGTCAAGAAGCGGACGCGGAATTGTCTGAAGTGTGTTTGCCGTTGTAACAAACAAAACTCCTGAGAGATCCAGAGGCACTTCCAGATAATGATCCCGGAACTTTTTATTTTGCTCACTGTCTAATACTTCCAACAACGCTGAAAAAGTATCCCCTTTGTAATCATTGCTGACTTTATCAATCTCATCTAACAGAAGCAGCGGATTTTTTACGCCTGCAGTACGTAGTGCTGTAGCGATTCTTCCCGGCATTGCTCCGACATAGGTTTTTCTATGTCCGCGTATTTCTGCTTCATCTCTGACTCCACCGAGAGAAATTCTCACATATGGTTTCTTCAACGCTCTTGCAAGTGATTTTGCAATGGAAGTCTTTCCTGTTCCCGGAGGTCCCACAAGACAGAGAATCGGTGCATTTCCTTTTTTCGTAAGCGCACGTACCGCTAAAAATTCAAGCACACGCTCCTTTACCTTCTCAAGTCCGTAGTGATCTTCATTCAATACTTGTTCGGCATATGCAATATCTTTATGATCTTTACACACTTTATCCCAAGGCATTTCCAGCATTGTTTCAATATAGGTACGTGTCACACCCGATTCCGCAGGATTTCCCATAGAATTTTTGAAGCGTTTGATTTCTTTTTCAATCTTTTCTTTCACTTCTTTAGGTGCTTTCAGCGCATCGCATGCCTGCTTGAACTCATCCGCATCAGATAAGGTATTGTCATCCCCAAGCTCTTCTCGGATCAGCTTCATTTCTTCTCTCAGGATATAATCCCGCTGATTTTTATCTACACGTTCTCTTATTTTCTCCTGAAGTTCTTCTTTTATGTTCTGCACTTGTATCTCATTGACAACTTTATAGGCAAGCTTGTCATATCGACGCATAACATGAGTCTCTTCTAACAGTTCCTGATATTCTGTGTAAGCCAACGGAAGATTCGCTCCGACTGTATCAACCAGCTTCTTTAAATCATTGATCTCATCAATCTGTCCTGCAAATTCTTTGGAAATCTTCGGATTCTTTAACATATATTCTTTAAAGATATCCCGAAGCCCGCGAAGCATTGCCTCTTTATTAAGAGGCGCCGACTCCCCTCCGGTTTCCTCATCACCTGTATCCACATCCTCTACAACATCCACCAGCGCACGAAGATAAGGCTCTTTAAATTCAAGAGATCGGATTTTTGCACGTTTCTCTCCGGTAATCAGCACACGGCTGATTTTCTTTGGCATTTTTACAATCTGACGGACAGTGACGATACATCCTGTCTCATATACATCCTCAAGTCCCGGATCTTCTGTCGCCACATCCTTCTGGGCAGATACAAACAGCATCTGCTCACCTTCCATCGCCTCATCAATTGCTGCCAGAGATTTTTCACGGCTTACATCAAAGTGTCTGACCATTTCCGGAAGAATTGTCATTCCTCTCAGAGCAACCATTGGAAGGCTCATTGTTACTTTCTCCATCTGTGTTCTCCTGTATTAAAAAAGTAGACGGGTACAAGCTTTCTTTGCACCCGCCCCGTATATTATGCACTCTCAGAACCGATCGCTGCATGTTCACAGACCGGAAGTTCATATCCTTTTACTACATCTCTTGTGATCATGCATGATTTTAATGTCTCATCTGACGGAGCCTGATACATAATGTCCATCATTACATTTTCCATGATGGCACGAAGTCCTCTTGCTCCGGTCTTACGTTTCAATGAAATCTCTGCAATTTCCTGAAGCGCACCTTCATCAAATTCAAGTTCCACACCGTCTATCTCCAACAGCTTCTGATACTGCTTCACAAGCGCGTTCTTCGGCTTTGTCAAAATGTCGATCAGTGCATCTTTGTCTAACATATTAAGCGATACTGTAACCGGAACACGACCTACCAGCTCCGGAATCAGACCGAATTTCACCAGATCCTGCGGCAGCACTTGCTGCAGAAGATGATCAATATTATAATCTCTCTTCTGTCCAACCTCTGCATTAAATCCGATGGATTTTCTGTCAATTCGCTTCTCAATAATCTTATCGATTCCCTCAAAGGCTCCTCCGCAGATAAACAAAATATTTGTTGTGTCTATCTGAATCAGCTCCTGATGCGGATGCTTTCTTCCGCCCTGAGGTGGAACACTTGCCACCGTTCCCTCAATGATCTTAAGAAGAGCCTGCTGTACACCTTCTCCAGACACATCTCTTGTGATTGATGGGTTTTCGGATTTACGTGTAATCTTATCGATCTCATCAATATATATGATACCGTATTCTGCACGCTCAATATCACCGTCAGCAGCCTGAATGATCTTCAGCAGAATATTTTCCACATCTTCACCCACATATCCAGCCTCTGTAAGAGCCGTAGCGTCTGCGATCGCAAATGGAACATTGAGAACCTTCGCCAGAGACTGGGCAAGCAGAGTTTTTCCACATCCGGTAGGGCCAAGCATCAAAATATTACTTTTTGCCAGCTCTACACCCATGTCCTTTTCAGCCATGATTCTCTTATAGTGGTTATAAACGGCCACCGACAAAACCTTTTTCGCTTCATCCTGACCGATCACATATTCATCCAGAAAAGCCTTAATCTCTTCCGGTTTCAAAAGGTTGATGTCTGAAAACGGATTCCATCCGTCTCCGTTTTCAAACTCCATTTCTTCTTCAATAATCTCAGCACATACCTCTACGCATTCGTCACAGATATAGGTGCCATTAGGTCCCGCGATCAGCTTTCGCACTTGAGACTGTGTCTTATTACAAAACGAACATCTCACTTGATCATCGTTTCTAATTGCCATACTCTCACCTCATATTGAAAGGACAGATCCTTACCGGCGTGTGATTACTTCGTCGATCAGACCGTATTCTTTTGCCTCCTGAGCTGTCATAAAGTTATCTCTCTCTGTATCAACTTTAATGACATCCAGCGGCTGTCCTGTATTTGCTGCCAGAATTTCATTTAATTTCTGACGTGTCTTTAAAATATGTTCCGCAGCGATCTGAATCTCTGTTGCCTGACCCTGGGCACCGCCGGACGGCTGATGGATCATAATCTCCGCATTCGGAAGCGCAAGTCTTTTGCCCTTTGTTCCTCCTGATAACAAGAAGGAACCCATACTTGCTGCCATACCGATACAGATGGTTTCGATATCACATTTGATATACTGCATCGTATCATAAATCGCCAGTCCCGCACTCACGGAACCACCCGGACTGTTAATATACAGATGGATATCTTTGTCCGGATCTTCTGCCTCTAAGAACAACAGCTGGGCAACGATCACACTTGCGGATACGTCAGTTACTTCCTCGCCAAGAAATATAATTCTGTCTTTTAATAATCTTGAATAGATATCGTAGGAGCGCTCTCCACGGCTTGTCTGTTCAATGACATAAGGTACTAAACTCATGTATATGCCTCCTTACTATATACTCATATGTTGTATTTGCTCTTTTATTATTTCTCTACAGCATTGTCTACTAAGAATGTGATTGCTTCCTGAACAGCCATATCCTCTTTCATCTGCTTCTTCTCATTCTCACCCATAAACTCTTTGAGTTTATCAGCTTCCATCTTGTAAGCTTCAGCCATCTTGCCGATCTCTTCATCCAGTTTTTCATCACTGATCTCGATGTTCTCAGCTTTTGCGATTGCTTCTAACACAAGACGTGTCTCGATACGTTTTACAGCCTGTGGTTTCAGATCTTCCATCATCTGCTCTGCTGTTGTACCTGTGAACTGGAAGTACTGCTCCATAGTAAGACCCTGTGACTGCATTCTCTGTGCAAAATCATTTGCCATCTGTTCAGCCTGAGTCTCAACCATAGCCTCAGGGAGTTCATATGTTGCATTTTTAACAGCCTGTTCTACAACCTGATCCTCCTGTTTTGCTTTACCTTCTGCTGCTTTCTGCTCTTTGATCTTTGCTTTTACATCTGCTTTGTATTCTTCTAAAGTATCGAACTCAGAAACTTCTGCTGCGAATTCATCATCAATCTCCGGAAGTTCTTTAGCTTTAATCTCATGTACAGTACATTTGAAGACAGCTTCTTTTCCTTTCAGGTCTTCTGCGTGATAATCCTCTGGGAATGTAACTTTTACTTCTACTTCTTTCTCTGCTTCAGCACCTACCAGCTGCTCTTCAAATCCCGGGATAAATGAACCGGAACCGATTGTCAGTGGGTAGTTCTCACCTTTACCACCTTCGAAGGCTACGCCGTCAACGAATCCTTCAAAGTCAAGAACAACTTCATCACCGTCCTGTACAGCACGGTCTTCTACTGTGATTGTTCTTGCGTTTTTCTCTGCTTCTTCCTGAATCTTTGCATCTACTTCTTTCTGTGTCACGCGTGTAGATACTTTATCTACTTCCAGACCCTTGTACTCTCCGAGAGTTACTTCCGGCTTTGTAGCTACTGTTGCTGTGAAAATGAAATCTTTTCCTTTTTCAATCTGAACAACATCGATCTCCGGTCTTGATACGATGTCCAGTTCACACTCATCATAAGCGTCTGCATATGCTTTTGGAATTAATGCATTTGCTGCATCATCATAGAAGATTTCTGCTCCATACATTTTCTCGATCATCTGACGCGGAACTTTTCCTTTACGGAATC
>ENA-ORMO01000209-ORMO01000209.1-human-gut-metagenome-genome-assembly--contig:-NODE-209-length-87288-cov-3.900359_pt1 | contig 87288 bp, 83 predicted proteins | sample MGYA00242106_ERZ509001 | MGnify/ENA primary metagenome ERZ509001 (study PRJEB26280, sample SAMEA2338736) | human gut metagenome | biome: human gut; feature: human-associated habitat; material: faeces...
AGGATGCCCCTTTCCTATGAATCGAAAGATTCGTAGTTTTGGGACACCCTCTTTTTGATTCACTATTCGATGGAATGGAAACAAGCTTACGCATAAAGCGGATACCGCGCACAAATCTCACTGACCATGCTGCGGATCTTTTCTTTGCTGTTGTCGAAGTCATTGATTGCCAATGCGATACATTCTGCGATGGTGTCCATATCCGCTACCGTCAAACCACGGGTCGTGATAGCTGCTGTTCCCAGACGCAGGCCACTTGTGGTAAAGGGGCTGCGCTGCTCATTCGGAACCGTATTCTTGTTTGCAGTGATATACACCTCATCCAAACGATGTTCCAACTCCTTGCCTGTCAGTTCCTGGCCGCTGAGGTCCACCAACATGAGGTGATTATCGGTACCACCGGAAACGAGCTTCACACCGCGCTTGAGAAGTCCATCCGCCAAGGCAGAGGCATTCGCTACAATGTCATGCGAATACTGTTTGAACTCCGGCTTCAAAGCTTCCCCAAAGCAAACCGCCTTGCCTGCAATGATGTGCATCAAAGGACCTCCCTGGGTGCCGGGGAAAATTGCCTTGTCGATCGCCTTCGCATACGCTTCTTTGCAAAGGATCATACCGCCGCGCGGACCGCGCAGGGTCTTATGGGTAGTTGTTGTCACTACATCTGCATACGGGACCGGGTTGGGATGATCGCCGCCCGCCACCAGGCCGGCAATATGCGCCATATCGACCATGAAGAGCGCGCCACAGGCATCGCAGATCTCACGGAATTTTGCGAAGTCAATCACTCTCGGGTAGGCGCTGGCGCCCGCGACAATCAGCTTTGGCTTTACCTGCATAGCCTGCTCATAAAGCTGGTTGTAGTCGATTCGGCCTGTCTCCGGACTGACGCCGTATGCGACAAAATTGAAATAACTTCCCGACATATTGACCGGGGAACCATGCGTCAGATGGCCGCCTTCCGCTAAGTTCATGCCCATAACCGTATCACCGGGCTTGAGCAACGCAAAATAAACCGCCAAGTTCGCCTGTGCACCCGCATGCGGCTGCACATTCGCATGTTCTGCACCGAACAACTTGCATGCACGGTCACGCGCAATATTTTCAACGACGTCCACATATTCGCAACCGCCGTAGTACCGCTTTCCCGGATACCCCTCTGCATACTTATTGGTCAGTACACTGCCCATCGCGGCGAGCACCGCCGGGGAAACCATATTTTCGGAAGCGATCATTTCCAAATTTCGCTGCTGACGCTTAAATTCATCCTGCATGGCCGCGCCGACTTCGGGATCTGCCTGGGACACGAATCCAATCGTATCCATCATATCTTTGTACATTTTCGCTCGTTCCTCTCCTTGGTTGGTATTGGCCGCCAGCCGTCCCGGTCCCGGGCACGACTCTCGCCTGTATCTTGTTATCCATTATATCCTTTCTGCCGATAAAACGCAACACCTTCCGACCAGGGTTTCCATTTTATGCAGGAATTGGACATAACATGCAATTTCTTTTTCTGCATCACCCTATAAACCACTGGCGCAACAGATACAAAAGCAGAAGATGGGCCGGATAAAACAGGTAGAATACATACCTGTTGACCGGCCTTCCTCTCTGGCCATTGTACAGCAAAATGGGGACCGCCGCGGCTGGCGCCGCCAATTGCAGCATCGTATGGTTGAGCAGAGAAAACCCTGTATTCATCACAGTAAAGAGGGCCGTGCCCCTGGAAGGATAGATCCGGCAAACAAAAAAGGCCACCACTGTCATCACGCCAAAAGCTCCGTAATCGGCCTGTATTCCCTCCGCAAGCAAGGCAAGTACGGCTATCCCTGCAAAACTCCAAACCGGTTTACTCTGCATGAAACGCTTCAAGATTTCGCAAGCGGCCAATCCCAAAAATAGGGTGAAGAATACATTCTGCGCTTGCGGATAAACGAACACATTTCGACAAGCCAGATCAAACGGTACCTCAGACAACAGTGCAAAAAGCAGCAGGCGCCCCAGATAACGGTTGCTGTTTTCTGTATGTGCGGCTCCTTCTGCCAGAAGAAAACCGTACAGAGGAAATGCCAGCCGGCCCACCAGCCGAAGGCTCTGTATCTGTGGAAACAAGGCCATCCCAGTGTGATCCACCATCATGGACAACAGTGCCAAGAACTTCAGCCAAAGGCCGGACAAAGCAATTTCCTCCTTTATCAGAGATTTTCTTCATCATAGGGAAATTTACGCTGTTTGTCAACTTGTGCTTTCGCCCGTTTTCGTATACAATAAAGCCATAATCGAATGTTGTCGAACCAAAAATTTGGGGAGACGGAAGCGATTTTGGAAGGAATGAGACTGGATAAAGGAGATGTTACGGAATGACCAAAAAGCAACAAGCCGTTTGGGCGGTAGAAGCTTTAAAGAAAGAATACCCCGATGCGATTTGTTCATTAACATATACGGAACCACTTCAATTATTGATCGCTACACGCCTATCCGCACAATGCACCGATGCCCGTGTCAATCTGGTAACGCCTGCGCTCTTCGAGCGTTTTCCGACTTTGGACGCCTTTTGCGACGGCCCTGTGGAGGACATTGAAGAGATCATTCGCTCCTGCGGGCTGTACAAGACCAAAGCGCGTGATATTTACGCGATGTGCAATAAACTCCGCAGTGACTATCATGGCGTTGTCCCGGATACCGTGGAAGAGCTCACCAAACTCCCCGGCGTAGGACGCAAAACAGCCAATCTTGTCGTGGGCGATATTTATCACAAACCCGCTGTTGTGACAGATACCCATTGTATCCGCATCTGTGGACGCTTGGGGTTGAGCGAAGGGAAAGATCCACTAAAGGTCGAAAAGCAACTCCGCGAAGTCCTGCCAATGGAAGAAGCCAATGACTTTTGCCATCGGCTGGTTTTACATGGACGCGCTGTCTGCGATGCACGTAAACCCAAGTGCGACATCTGTTGTATGCGTACGTTTTGCAAATTTGCGAAAGAAACCGTTGTGGAAGCAGCAAAGGAGGGTAAGAAATGAAAAAACTGTTGATTGTGGTAGATTATCAAAATGACTTTGTAACCGGTTCCCTTGGATTCCCTGAAGCGGCGGCATTGGAACCAAAGTTACATGACAAAGTGCAAGCCTATCTTGACGCAAAGGATGACGTCGTCTACACCATGGATACCCATGGGGAAAACTATCTTGAAACACAGGAAGGCAAAAAGCTCCCTATTCCCCACTGCATATGTGGTTCAGAGGGCTGGCAGCTCCATGGCCGCTTGCGCTACCAACTGGCTTATTGCCCCTATTTCGAGAAAAACACCTTTGGAAGCCTCGATCTGTTGCACTATTTGGAAGAAAAGCGCTATGATGTTATTGAGTTTGTCGGAGTCGTCAGCAATATCTGTGTAATTTCGAATGCTGTATTGGCAAAGGCTGCGCAACCGGAAGCGCAAATCATCGTTGATGCACAGTGCGTCGCCAGCCACGATTCCGTTATGCAGGAAAAAGCGTTCGACATGCTAGAGAATCTGCATATTGATGTCCTAAATCGCTGAAAAAGCCAATCAAAAGAAACAAAAAATTCGAAAAAACCCTTGACAGATTTCTCTTGTCCGGCGTATAATGGCACCAAAATAAAACAGTTTAAAATCCAACGAGCAAAAGTAAGTACCCTGTAAAACGGTGGCACAGAGAACCGGCGGCTGGTGAAAAGCCGGGGCATACGATACAGGCGAATGGGTTTGTGAGGAGCGTGGAGAAAGGAATTTCTGAGTAACCATCGCCGTGGTTCCCGCGTTAAAGGAAAGGGTATTGAGGCAAAAGCTGCGTACCTGCATTGATTTTGCCGTGTACCTGTGACAAGCGGAACCAGTTGGTTTCGGAATTTGGGTGGCACCACGAGTCTATCGTCCCATGCGGATGATAGGCTCTTTTTGTTTGCAAATTTATAATCTTGTTAAAGGAGATGCGCATATGTTGTACCCCACCTTGACGGAAGTACAGGAGCTTTTAAAGGAATATGACGTTGTTCCCGTGTTTTACGAGGTCCTGTCCGATTCTATGACCCCTATCCACATTTTCAATGCCCTCAAGGAGAAAAGCGACACCTGTTTTATTCTAGAAAGTGTCGACAATACACAGTGGGGCCGCTACTCCTTTATCGGCATTCATCCAAAGATGGAGATCCGTATCAAAAACGGATTGGCAACGGTTGTGAAAGACGGAACCGAATCTTCCTCTGCAATCGACAATCCAATTTCCTTCCTGACCGAACTTATGGATCATTACAAATCCCCCAGTTTTCCCAACCGCCCCAAATTGACTGGCGGCCTAGTCGGATATTTTGGCTATGATACCATCCGCTATATGGAAAAAACACTGATCCATCCGCCGAAAGACGATCTGAATCTGCCGGATTGCCACCTCTTCCTTTACGATCAGCTGGTAGCATTCGACCATCTTTCGAATAAGACAGTGATTATCCAAAACATCTCACGCCTGGGAGACACCGAAACCGCATATACCGCATGTGCGGCCGAAGCGGAACAGCTGGGAGCTTACCTGACCGAATTTTCCCCACTCCCTCACGCTTCAAAAAAGCACCCGTCCCCTGTGGTCGAAACAAACATCACCAAAGAGCAACATCTGGAAAATATTCGCAAAGCACAGGAATATATCCGCAACGGCGACATTTTTCAAGTGGTTCTTTCCCGCCGGTTGGAAGTTCCCAACCCGCCAGATGCATTTGACGTCTACCGTTGTTTGCGTTCTGCCAACCCTTCTCCCTATCTCTACTATTTTAAGCTCAAAGATTATGAAATTGTTGGCGCTTCCCCGGAAATGCTCGTGAATGTGACGAAAGGGATTGTCTCCACCAAACCAATCGCAGGCACTTCCAAGCGCGGCTTGACCGAAGCACAGGATAAAGAATTGGAGCGCGACCTGCTCAAAGATCCAAAGGAAAAGGCGGAGCACACCATGTTGGTAGACCTGGGCCGCAATGACGTCGGAAAGGTTTCCAAGTTTGGTACGGTCGAAGTCACTAGCTTTATGAAGGTAGAACGTTATTCTCAAGTCATGCACATTGTCAGCGATGTAAAAGGGATGCTTCGAGAGGACAAAACCGCGTTGGACGCATTGCTCTCTGTTCTGCCTGCCGGCACACTCTCTGGCGCGCCAAAGGTCCGCGCCATGGAGATCATCGACGAATTGGAGCCCACCAAGCGCGGTCTTTACGGTGGCACTGTGGGCTATCTCGGCTTTGACGGTAACATCGACACCTGCATTGCCATTCGTACAGTCCTGTTCAAAAACAATCGTGCTTATGTGCAGGCAGGCGGTGGTATTGTTGCGGACTCAATACCGGAAAAAGAATTCGAAGAGAGTGAAAACAAAGCCCGCGCAGTAATCAATGCCATTGAGCAAGCATGTAACCTTTGAGAAAGGCAGGGAAACAGCCATGATTTTAATGATCGACAACTACGATTCGTTTACGTATAACCTCTATCAATATATTGGCAAATTTTATTCGGACATTATGGTGAAACGAAACGATGAAATCACGTTGGAAGAAATCGAGTCGCTTGCTCCGCAGGCAATTGTCATCTCCCCCGGTCCCGGTTACCCGGCAAGCGCCGGTATTTCCATCGCCGTTATCCAAAAATTCAGCGGGACCATTCCAATTCTTGGCGTCTGCTTGGGGCATCAGGCCATCGGTGAAGCTTTCGGCGGAAAAACCGTACATGCAAAAACCTTGATGCACGGCAAAGCCAGCGAGATCTCGGTTCAAAATAAGAATCCTCTTTTCTCCGGCCTGCCGGAAAAAGTGGTCGTCGGACGCTATCATTCCTTAATCTCTGACCGTGACTCCCTTCCTGCGTGCTTAGAAATCATCGCTGCGGATGAGGAAGGCGAAATCATGGCATTTGCTCATAAGGAGCATCCCACCTATGGCGTACAGTTTCATCCGGAATCCATCTTGACCGAGTGCGGCCCCAAAATTCTGGAAAACTTTTGCGACCGAATCGCACACCTTCCCATCACAGGCCACACCGAATCTGCCGTCCCACCTGCACAACGGAACCTTTTAAAGCCCTATATCTTTAAAATCATTGAAGGGGACGATCTGACCGAGGAAGAAGCCGTTGAAGCAATGGATTGTATCATGTCCGGCGGCGCTACGAACGCTCAAATTGGCTCGTTTGTGACCGCGTTGCGTATGAAGGGTGAAACCATTCCAGAGATTACCGGATTTGCCCGCGTCATGCGCCAGAAGGCGCAGCCCATGCCGGGATGTTCTGATTCCATCGATATTGTTGGCACAGGCGGCGACATGGTGGGCACCTTTAATATCTCCACTACCAGCGCTTTTGTCGTAGCTGGCGCGGGGGCACGCGTCGCAAAACACGGCAACCGCAGTGTCTCCAGTAAGAGCGGTGCAGCGGATGTCCTAGAAGCGCTAGGGGTAAAGATCGCCATGACTCCCGACCAGGCGGCACAGTGTTTGAATGGTTGCGGCCTTTCTTTCCTCTTCGCCCAATCATTCCATGGGTCCATGCGTTTTGCTGCTGCCCCCCGCAAAGAGATCGGCGTGCGCTCTGTGTTTAATATTCTCGGTCCGCTCGCCAATCCCGCACAAGCAGATTATATTCTGCTTGGAGTATACGATGAAGACCTGATGGAACCTATGGCGCGTGTCTTGATGAATCTGGGCATTCGAGGGGCAATGCTCGTACATGGAAACGACGGCCTGGATGAAATCACCATTTCCAGCACCACGCGCGTGTGTGAAATTCGCGATGGAAAGCTGATCAAATATGATCTGGACCCGCGCGATTATGGTATAGAGCTCTCAGACCTCTCTCAAGTCATCGGGGGCACCGCCCAGGAGAATGCCCAGATTACGCTTGGCGTACTCGAAGGGAAGCCCGGCCCCTGTCGGGACATTGTCCTTTTGAACGCCGGCTGTGCGCTTTATACCATCCGCAGGGCGGATTCCATCGAAGAGGGAATCGCACTTGCAAAAGATTCCATCGATTCTGGAAAAGCAATGGAAAAACTCCATGCATTTCAGGCCTTTACCCATTCCATTTCGTAAGGAGAGACCCCGATGATTTTGGATGATATTGTTTGTAAACGAAGGGAACAGCTTGCGCAGGAAATGGCTCGTACGCCGCTTGAAGCCGTTCAAAAGGAAGCGCAAAAACGGCAGGAACCAACACGGGATTTTGCTTCGGCTCTAAAAGGCGGCCGGTTAGCTGTGATCGCTGAAGTAAAAAAAGCATCCCCCTCAAAGGGGCTGATCTGCGCAGACTTTCATCCGGTGGAGATTGCAAAGGCCTATGAACAAAATGGAGCAAATGCATTGTCCGTACTGACGGAAGAGCATTATTTCCAGGGAAAGAGCGACTACCTGCGTGCGATTCGTGCGGCGGTCTCCCTTCCGATCCTGCGCAAGGATTTCTTTATCGATCCCTACCAAATCTATGAAGCCCGCGCCATGGGCGCGGATGCCATCTTGCTGATTGCCGCCCTGTTGGACACAAAAACCATGCAGGAATTTGCCGCAATCGCACACAGACTGGGGCTTGCATGCCTCACAGAGGTTCATAACGAAGAGGAACTCTCTTCCGCCTTAGACGCTGGCTGCGATCTCCTTGGAATCAATAATCGCAATCTCAAGACCTTCGAAGTCAACTTGTCTGTCACGGAACGTTTGGCTTCTCAGGTTCCCGATGGGCGTGTTTTGGTATCGGAGAGCGGAATACGCAACAACGGCGATATGAAAATTGTGCGCAAGCACGGTGCAGATGCTGTTCTGATTGGAGAAACATTGATGCGCAGTGGTGATATTGGACGTTCTCTTCGAGAATTGAGGGATGGCGTATGAAACTAAAGCTCTGTGGTATTCGCAGGCTGGAGGACATCGGCTATATCAATGAATTTCCGCCGGACTATATTGGTTTTGTCTTTGCGGAAAGTAAGCGGCAGGTTTCTGTAGAACAGGCCGCGACGCTTGCCCAGTCCCTCCATCCGGGGATTCAGACGGTGGGTGTATTTGTCAACGCTCCTTTAGAACACTTGCTCCAAACTGCAGAACGTGTTAGACTGGATATATTGCAGCTCCACGGGGACGAGGATGCATCCTATATTCACGCGTTGCGCCAACGGACAAAATGTCCTATTTGGAAAGCCGTCCGTGTTACCAATGCAGAGAGCATTCGCCGTGCGGAGAAACTCCCGGCGGATCTACTCCTGTTGGACAGCTTTTCCCCCGCTGTCTACGGAGGAAGTGGACAGATAGCCGATTGGAATGCCATACGAGAGGCCCACCCGCAAAAGCCCTTTTTTCTCGCGGGTGGATTGACGATCGATAACCTCTGCGAGGCAATACAGGCGGTTCAGCCGGCCGGCGTCGATCTTTCCGGCGGTATTGAAACAGATGGCTGCAAAGACAGGGAAAAAATCCGTGCCGTGGTCGCGCAATTTCGGGCGCTTCAGCACAGACAGGGGATCAATCAGGAAGGAAGGACAACATGAACAAGATCGGAAGATATGGCGAATATGGCGGTCAGTATGTACCCGAAACGGTGATGAATGCCGTCCATGAACTGGAAGCCGCTTATACAAAATATAAGGATGACCCGGATTTTCAGAGGGAGCTCTCCTGGTATTACCAGAATTACGCCGGCCGCCCCTCCATGCTTTACTACGCGGAGAAAATGACCAAGGATCTTTGCGGGGCAAAGATTTATATCAAACGAGAAGACCTCAATCATACCGGTTCCCATAAAATCAACAATGTGTTGGGGCAGATCTTGCTGGCAAAACGTATGGGGAAAAAACGCATCATCGCAGAAACCGGCGCTGGCCAACACGGCGTTGCAACAGCGACCGCTGCCGCGTTGTTTGGCATGGAATGCGAAGTCTACATGGGAGCAACCGACGTGGAACGCCAGTCGCTCAATGTTTATCGGATGGAATTGCTTGGTGCAAAGGTAACGCCGGTCAACAGTGGAACTGCGACCCTGAAAGATGCAATTAACGAGGCCATGCGGGACTGGACGACTAATATCGACACCACGTATTATTTGATCGGTTCTGTGATGGGCCCCCATCCCTATCCACAAATGGTGCGCGATTTTCAAAAAATCATCGGTGTGGAGGCCAAGCGCCAGCTAATGGAACGTGAGGGCAAGCTGCCGGACGCTGTTTGCGCCTGTGTGGGCGGCGGCTCCAATGCGATGGGGATGTTTTACGACTTTATTCCGGACACATCGGTACGGCTACTCGGCGCCGAGGCAGCTGGCGAAGGGGTTGACACCGACCGTACTGCAGCAACCATCACCAGAGGCCGTACGGGAATCTTTCACGGCATGAAATCGATCTTCTTACAAAATGAGGAAGGCCAGATTGCACCGGTCTATTCCCTCTCCGCTGGTCTGGATTATCCGGGTATTGGACCGGAACATGCCCAACTGGCTAAAACCGGGCGCGGTGAATACTTTGCCATCACCGATGAGGAGGCCGTCCGCGCCTTTGAATATCTCTCCCGAATGGAGGGAATTATCCCGGCGATTGAGTCCGCACATGCCGTTGCATTGGCATGCAAGGTTGCTCCGACTATGCGTAACGATCAAAGCATCATTATCTGCCTATCCGGACGAGGCGACAAGGATGTCTACCAAGTGGCAAGATACAGGGGGGTACAGCTCAATGAACAGGATTGACGCAACATTTCAGGGACTCAAAAAGCAGGGCCGCAAAGCGCTGATTCCATTTGTAACGGCCGGCGATGCGGGATTGGATACTACTGAACAGCTGGTCCTGCAATTGGAATCCGCCGGAGCTAATATCATTGAATTGGGGGTTCCGTTTTCCGATCCAATCGCTGAGGGACCCGTTATTCAAGAGGCCAGTGTCCGTTCCCTAAAAAATGGAACCAAGCTGGTGGACATCTTTCATTTGGTCAAACGTCTTCGGAAAAAGACACAGATTCCCCTTTTGTTGATGCTCTATATCAACAGCATCTTCGGATTTGGTACAGAGCGCTTTTTTCAGCTGTGTGCTGAATGCGGGGTCGACGGTGTCATTGTTCCCGACATGCCTTTCGAAGAAAGAGATGAAATTCAGGCCTTCGCAGACCGTGCAGGCGTTTACTCTATCCGTATGGTAGCGCCCACATCGCACGAACGCATTGCCGCAATTGCTAGTTCTGCACAAGGTTTCCTATACTGTGTCTCTTCCACTGGCGTCACTGGCACGCGCAAAACGTTTACCACCGATTTTGACGCCTTTTTCGGTACGATTAGTCAATATGCACGGGTTCCCTATGCGGTGGGATTTGGAATTTCCGGGCCGGAGCAGGCAAAAAAGATGAGCGCTTATTGCGACGGTGTGATCGTCGGCAGCGCTATTGTAAAAATGGTGGCACAATATGGGAAGGACTGTGTTGAGCCCGTCGGAAGTTTCGCCGCTTCTCTTCGTGCAGCGTTGGATCAATAATCCTTTACAATTTCTCGCCCGCCATGGTATCATAAACTCCGAATTCTTAGACAACATTGGAGGAATGAAAACCATGGCGGGAGTTTTATATAGCATTGGCGTTGGTCCAGGTGATCCAGAACTTCTTACACGCAAAGCAGAGCGCCTCATTCGCAGTTGCCCGATCCTTGCAGCCCCCGGCGGACGGGATAGTACATCCTATCGCATCGCCGAACAAGCTATTCCAGAAATAGCTGGGAAACCGTGCCTTTCCTTGCACCTTCCCATGACACGCGATCCGGAGATCTTACAGGAAAGCCATCGGGTAGCGGCCGGACAAGTTGCAGAAGAGTTGAAAAAAAATCAGGATATTGCGCTTCTCACACTAGGCGATCCATCGATCTATTCCACCTGTATGTACATACAGAACCAAATTCGTGCAATGGGGTTTTCGTATCAGATGGTAGCCGGGGTACCATCCTTTTGTGCGGCCGCGGCATCCCTCGGGGAAAGTCTGACCGAAGCAGATCAACCCCTGCGGATTCTCCCCGCCTCTTATCCCTGTACCGAACCGGAGCTAGATGCCCCGGGTGTGAAAGTGCTGATGAAAAGTGGAAAGCAATTTGGGCAAGTGAAACAGCTTTTGCTCAAAAAGGGGGTTGCAGAGCGCACCCGCGTTGTGCAAAACTGTGGGTTGCCAGGGGAAACCATCTTTCCCACCTTGATCGAATCCGAAGATACGGCAGGATACTTCACTTTGCTGATCGTCAAAGAATCATAATATCCAGGAAAGGAGAAGACGCAACATGGTTCCCATTGAAAAAGCAGAACAAATACTGGCGGAATTGATGGACGAACTCCCGGATGCCTTTTTTCAAGAACTCAATGGCGGTGTCTGCTTGCTTCCCGAAGCCAAACAAGACCCCGATTTCCCAGGGGAAGACCTCTACATTTTGGGCGAGTACTGCGAAGATCCTTACTTGGGCAGAAGCATCGTGATCTATTATGGTTCCATTGAACCTGTATGCGGAGATTTATCCCCGTTGGAGTTGCGCCGTGAATTGCGCGATACGCTCCGACATGAATTCCGTCATCATGTGGAGGCATTGGCTGGCGAAAACGGGCTTGATCTGGAGGATGAAGCTTGGCTTGCAGATTATTTGGAAGAAATGCAGGCACACAAAACCCCAGAGGAGTCTAGGCAGAGGGCCTATAAAAAAGGGCGTTCGGAGGGAAAACATTTCCACTGGTGGTCATGGCCTCACAAATAGGGATCTGCTGAAGGAATGCTACTATTTCGTTGGAATCCATTTCGCCCTTCCCAAGTGATCGCTATTGTCCTGCCCGTTTGGTAGGCGTTTTGGTTCCCTGTTCGATATATTTCCCGCGACAACATACAGAATCTACAAAAGTCCGCTGTGTACTTTAGAACTGGTACACAGCGGACTTTGCCTTTGGTGATTTGATCACAGAACTTTGAGCGCATTTTTCATATACTAAGAACAAATCAAACAACACGAAAGGAGACGTACTTATGTCTGTTCTTCACCTGACAAAAGAAACTTTTGCACAGGAGGTGCTAAACACCTCGCTTCCGGTCTTAATCGATTTCTGGGCTCCTTGGTGTGGTCCATGCCGGATGGTATCCCCCATGATCGATCAAATTGCGCAGGAGTTAAAGGACTCTGCTAAGGTCTGTAAGATCAATATCGACGAAGAACCCGAGTTGGCTTCAGCTTTTGGCGTAATGAGCATCCCTACGCTTCTGGTGATTCAAGAAGGCAAAGTGGTCGATCAATCCGTTGGCTTAAAAGCCAAGGAGCAAATCAAACAGATGCTTCCTGTTTAAACCTTATTCATTCGCCAGAATATTCAACCTTTTCCGATCCAGTAGACGGATCCCCCCACGATACCCCTTTACCAAACCTTCGCTTTGGAAATATTTCAACATGCGTGAAATGACCTCTCGAGCACTTCCCATATGGCGTGCGATCTGTTCGTGCGTAAGTGTGATCGTGTCCCCACCTTCCAGTGCAGCTTGTTCCAGCAAAAAAATAGCGAGCCGGCGATCAAACTTCATGAAAACAATCTGTTCAACCACCCACATCACATCCGAAAATCGCGCAGAAATCGTTTCCTGTAAAAAGGTTTGCACTGCCAGATTCGTTTTCCCCAGGGCGTCATATGCAGAAGCTTGTATGAGATACAGTTCCGTTTCACATTCTGTATCCACATAAATCTCAAAGGAGATATTTTTTAAAATACACGACGCTGAGAGAAAACAAACGTCTCCGTCGATCAAGCGGTATAAAGTGATTTCCTTTCCCTCATCGGACATCAGGTACGCCCGCAGTTGCCCTCGTTTCACTGCGAGTACACCCGTACATTCCTTTAGTCCACTGTGGATGCGGTGCCCTTTTTCATACACATAGCGCTTTGTATGTGATATGATTTTTTGTTGCTCCACAAGCGTTAGTCCTTTCCAAAATGGAAAAACTTCTGTATAGAAGTTTTGGTCCAGCGGTTCCATATCCAACCCTCCTTGCTCTGCACCTTTTATTCAGTATATCATAATTGTCAGAGAAAAAGGAAAAAGTATGGAAAAACCTCCGATGGGAAATTTCCATCGGAGGTTTATTTATAGAATAATCTCAAACTCCTGTGCTCCAAACGCACCAGGGGCAATCTCATAAGGAGCGAATACAACAACCGGATTGCCTTTTTCATTTAAATAGAATTTGGTGTTTTCATCCACTGTTGTAAATCCCTCTATCCCATCGCTGCCATCCCAATAGACAAGATTTTCATCGTCTTCCATCCGTTTCTGCATCTGTTCACGAATGCTTTCATTGGCTATTGAAATGTAATCCTCTCCAAGAATGTCTTCAAGCGTCAACGTTTTTTCGTTCTTCAAATCGATATTGTAGAAATATTGCACATTATACGCATTGCACCAGTTCTCATTTGCAATAAGTTCTAGAGATAAACGTGTGTCCGATTGATATTTCACATTGTATTGTACATCTACTTGTATTCCCTTCTCTGTAAATTCTTCTTCGGTGCCCCCGGTCGCCAAAAATGCTTCTTTGTATTCTGCAATATTTTGTTCCGCTTGTTTCTCATAGTCTGCTACGATCTTCTGAATCTGCGCATTGACATCGGTTACCGCGCTGTTATTCTCTTGTCCTTCGATCTGTGGGACTTCTACCTGAACTGTTTTATCGTCATCCTGATAAACATAGCTTCTCCACGTTACAACCTGAACGAGTTCTCCCACCACTGGTACCTTGGCAACTGCTGCGGCAAAGGGTTCGCTGATATTCAGCGCTGCGATAAATCCAATCACCAGGCATGCCGCCGTAGCAGCGATTCGTTTCCCATATCGTTTCATCTGAATCACCTTTCCCTTTTTATTGGTCTGTTGGATTGCCTTTTGAACCACCTCTGAAAGTCCATTTGGAATTTCCGTCGCATCATATATTTTCTTTGAGTCACGGATACGATCTTCTTTGTTCATGCCAATCCCTCCTCAAAAGTAGCTTTAATATTTTTTAGTCCAGCATAGAGACGGTATTTGACCGTACTGAGCTTTGCCCCTGTAACTTCAGCAATCTCTGCCAAAGAGAAATCCTCATAAAAACGGAGAATCACCACTGTTTTCATCTCCTCAGGCAGTTTTTGCACCTGCTCATAGATCTCCATTGCCTGATGGTTTTCCTCGACCGGCTGGTCCTGTATGCGCTGTAGATCTTCCGGTTCATAAGCACACTCTCTTTTTCCCTTTTGAAGTGCGGTCAAACACTCATTGACCAGCACCCTATAAAACCAAGTCTTTATGTATTTGATGTTTCGAATGGAGTTGTAATGTTCCAAAGCTTTAACAATCGCATTTTGTACAACATCGAGCGCGGCATCCGGGTTATGGACGTAGGAAAATGCAAGCCGGTAAAATTTTTCCTGATTCGTCAATAAATACCCGATGATCTCTTCACGCAATGGATCTTTCATAAAAGACCCTCCTTCGTCTTGTTTCCGTTCTAATCTTTAGACCAATGGAACTCGGCAAAAGTCAGCCCGGCACAAAATTTTCCCCACAGAGCCCCGAGCCAATACTTTAAAAGAAAAACACTCTTTTGGTAAATGTATAACAAAGAAAATCCCCGGTACGGATGGATTTCTCCATTCACACCGGGGATTGCTTATTTGGTTTAAATCTCACTGCGCCCTTCGATTGCACGAGAAAGGGTCACTTCATCTGCATACTCTAAATCGCCGCCAACCGGAATTCCATAAGCCAAACGCGTCACTCGTACACCGAGCGGCTTGAGAAGACGGGAGATATACATCGCCGTCGCTTCTCCTTCCACTGTAGGATTGGTAGCCATAATGACCTCCTTCACCCCACCTCCATGGACGCGAGCCAACAGTTCCTTAATACAGAGCTGATCCGGCCCTACCCCACTGAGCGGGGAAATTACCCCGTGTAGGACATGGTAAGTGGCATTGAATTCATTCGTGCGCTCCAAAGCAATTACGTCGCGGGGGTCTTCCACCACACAAATGATGGATCGATCCCTCGCTTCGTTTCGGCAAACGGGGCACAACTCTTGGTCGGTCAAGTTACAACAGATTTTGCAGTAGTGAATTTTCTCATGTGCATCCAATATGGCATTAGCAAAAGCTTCCGCCCCATCCTTGGATAAGCCTAACACATAATAGGCCAACCGCTGGGCACTTTTGTGTCCAATGCCGGGCAATTTCTCAAACTGCTCGATCAGACGCGACAGCGGTGCAACGTTATAAGAGGGCATATTTTACAGGAGTCCCGGCATGTTAAAACCGCCGGAAATCTTCTCCATCTTTTCCGCCTTTTCCTCTGAAGCAGAGCGAAGCGCTTCGTTGACCGCTGCACGGACCAAGTCCGCCAACATTTCTACATCCTCTGGATCAACCACTTCGGGTTTGATCTCGATGGACTGCACTTCCAAACTGCCGGTGACCGTTGCCTTAACAGCATCTCCGCCGGAAGTCGCCGTATATAACTTCTTATCCAGCTCTGCGCTGGCTGCGTCCATCTCCTCCTGAATTTTCTGGGCCTGACGAGCCAACTGCTGAATATTTGCAGCACCGCCCCCGCCGTATCCCTGTGGTAATCTTGCCTTCATAAGTCAAAACTCCTTTTCAAAATATTCTTTGCCCTTGCAGGCTTTCTATAACATCAAATTCATGAGAACTGCTTTGTTTGTTCCGTCTACTTACACGATTTATGTCCGTGTCACTGGAATTCCCGCCTCTTCAGCTTCACCAGCTAATTTCAGCAGGGGATCGACTTCAGCCTCTTCCTCTTTTCTGGCGCGATAAGGACCGAGCTTGTACACCCGTCCCGTCACCTGTTGGATTGCTTCGCGCATCTTATCGCGCTGTGCGGATTTTCGAAGCAACTCAAAAGCCATCTCCTTGGCGTCGATCAACACATAATCCCCATTTACATAAGCAGAAGACCCAGTAAACGCCGCAGAAATTGCTACGGAATACTCCTTTAAGATTCGCAGAATTTCCGGCCATTCTGCCAAACGCTTTGCGCCCTCTTCCAACGGCTTTTTGGTTTGGGAAATCTCCGGTGGAGCGATAGAAGCTTGCGCAACCTGTTCCGAAACCACTTCCTGCAAAGAACTTTCCTCGGAAGTTTCTTTCAGGACTGGCTCGGTCGGTTCCTCCGCAACCGGTATTGCCTGCTTTAGGGCTGAAACACCCGGCCGATGAATTCCGCGTTCTAGTGCTTCAATGCGCCGAACCAACGCTGCATTCGAATCATCCAACTCTGGGGAACACAGCTTAATCAAAGCCATTTCCATTTCGACACGGCGGTCACCGCCACGATACATCTTGTCCAACGCACCCTGTAAGGTGTCCAAACTGTGCAAAATCTCCGGGAGAGGAGTTGAAAGCGCCTGCTTTGTCATCCGAGCAAATTCGTCATCCGGCACGGCAAGAATTCCCCGCGCATCCTTCATCGTTTTAATCAGCATTAACCCGCGGTAGTGCGCAGAAAGCTCCTCACAAAGGCGGGCCATATCCTTGGACGCGTTGTACAGTCGGTCAATCGTCTCCAAGGCGGAAGAAGAGTCGTGTCCACGCACAGCCTCAGACAGTGCAAAGAGGTGATCTCTGCCAACCAGCCCCACCGTCTCCTGAACGACCTCCAAGGTGACCTGTTTGCTTCGTCCCAGACATTGATCTAAGAGCGAAAGCGCATCCCGCAAAGCGCCATCCGCTAAACGGGCAAGCAAGAGTCCCGCTTGTTCTTCCAAAACCGCGTTTTCCTGCTCCGCTACATAGGTCAAACGTCCAGCAATTTCCTGTGGGGGAATGCGCCGGAAGTCAAACCGCTGGCACCGGGACAAGATGGTCGCAGGGAGCTTGTGTACTTCCGTAGTTGCTAAAATGAAGATAACATGCTCTGGCGGTTCCTCCAACGTCTTTAAAAGCGCATTAAATGCACCCGTAGAAAGCATGTGCACTTCGTCGATGATATAAACGCGATATTTGGCTGCGGCAGGAGTAAAATTGGCCTCTTCTCGCAGCATACGGATATTGTCCACACCGTTGTTACTGGCCGCATCGATCTCCACAATATCCATCACAGAACCACTTTCGATTCCGCGGCATATCTCACAGTTCCCACACGGGTCGCCGTCGTGCAGATCAAGGCAGTTGACTGCTTTTGCTAGTATTTTTGCGCAGGTGGTCTTTCCTGTTCCACGCGACCCAGTAAACAGATACGCATGTGCAATTCGGCCTGCCATCAACTCATTTTTGAGCGTTATGGTGACCTGCGGCTGTCCCACCACATCTGCAAAAACCTGGGGCCGCCACTTTCGGTACAAAACCTTATACATATGCGCACCTCCCTCTGAATGATCGCGAATGGGAGTTTCCTTTCAAATAATTGTATTTCTGTTCATCTGCTTTCTTCCATGGAATACTCGCATTCTCTTGAAAAACACAATTATTCTCCCGCATCTCAAGACAGTCCGTAAACAAACGGAAAGCAAGGACAGCCGCCTTGCGACGGTATCGTGTAACGGGATATGCAGACGAACAGACCACCTGCATCGCACGGGCCCTTCCGCTTAATGCTGCTCGGTTCCCCGCCTGACATGGTTCACGGCGCTCCGTCGCACAGAGCCCGCCCGCCTGCATATCCTGTTACACGCATTCCTGCCTTGCTTCTCCAGGGATTGTCCCTGACTTGAGATATTATAGCTTATTCTACGCAAAAACGCAAGGCCTTCCTTATATCCTTTTGCAAAAGTTCACAACTTTTCCCTCTGTTAAAGAGCGCTTACGTCCATCTTTATTCATACGGGAAACTTCTGTCGGCCAAGAAAGCTATGAAAAAATTTTTTACTTTCAAAGGGGGCTCCTCTATGTTTTTGAAAAGACCTGTGCTACAATAAGGGTCTAAAGGAGATGAGCTCATATGATTCCTGTTGAAACTATAATTGCCTTTGGTATCTCTTCCTTCTTCACCCTTCTCTTTCCCATCATACTTATGATCGTTTTGGTGGCAAAGCAAAAAATAGCCCCACGCCCTCTGCTGATCGGTATGTTGGCCTTTTTTGTCTCACAGATTTTACTCCGCGTTCCAATCCTCAATGTGCTTTCCACGCAGAGTTGGTTTCTTTCTTTCGCACAGCAGCAGATGATCCTATATCTTGTACTACTTAGCTCCACAGCTGGATTGTTCGAAGAATCGGCCCGCCTCATCGGGGTCAAATGCTTTTGTAAAGAACAGCGCAGCTATCGGGATGCGTTTTCTTTCGGCTTAGGCCACGGCCTGTGTGAGGTCATCCTGCTGGTAGGAATGAGTTCTGTTGGCAACCTGCTCTACTGTGTCATGCTTCAAAATGGCTCCATGGAGGCGGCTTTTGCTGATTCCCCAGATTTGTTGCAGCAAGTCACCACAGCCTTGGCTGCAGTATCCACAACCAGTATTTATCTGGGAATTGTGGAGCGCGTTTCGGCGGTCCTCTTCCATATTTTCGCTACCGTTTTAATTTTCCAAGGCGTCAACCGTGGGCATGCTGGAAGTTATTGGTTGCTCGCCGTTCTCTCCCACACAGTGTTTAACTTAGTCGCGGTCATTCTGGCTCAATACAGCAATGTCTGGATCTGTGAAGGCGTTTTACTTCTTTTAGGATTGTGCGCACTGTTCTATGTTCTACGTACTCGGAAAAATTTTTCGAACGGAGCGCCGTCGATATGAAATGGAACAATTCCAAACAGCCCTGCGGAATAAATCCGCAGGGCTGTTATCCTAATATACTTATGTACAGAAAAACTTTGTCAAGAGGGAGGCTGTCTGATAAAACAAGGCAGACGTGTACCAGGCCACACATAACTGCCAAATGACGCATACCGCTGTCCATCGGATGCTTTTCATCTCCCGGTAAATTGCGGATAGCGCAGCAACACACGGCGTATAAAGCAATACAAACAGCAAAAAAGAACATGCAGAAAGAGGCGTAAAGGCCGCTGCTAATGCACAAGAGAGTTCCATCTCTCCACCATAAAGTATCCCCATGGTGCTGACGACACTCTCTTTGGCTACCAGCCCTGTCAACAAAGAAACGCAAGCCCGCCAATCCGCGAATCCACAGAGCTGGAAAGCCGGTGCAATCGTTTTTCCGATCACAGCCAAGATGCTCTGCGATTGATCGGTCACGAATTGAAACTGAGGGGAAAATGAACGTAGGAACCAAACAAGGATGGTCGCACAGAGCAAAATGGTTCCTGCTCGCAAAAAAAAGTCTTTTACCCGTTCCCAGACATGAATGCGAAGGCTTTTCCAAGTTGGCAATCGGTAAGGGGGTAACTCCATTACAAAAGGCGCATATTCTCCACGTAAAACCGTCGATTTGAAAAACAATGCTGACAATGCTCCCAGGACAACCCCCAGCAGATAAATTGCCAAAATTGCCCACGGGCCATAGTCTGCGAAAAAAGCAGCGATGAATAGTGCATAAACCGGCATTTTGGCACTACACGACATAAAAGGTAAGGTCAAAATGGTAAGACACCGGTCCTTTTGTTGTTCCAAGATCCGGGTTCCCATCACTGCTGGAACCGTACATCCGAACCCCATCAAAAGTGGTACAAAAGCTTTTCCAGACAATCCAAGCTTTCGCATCGGCGCATCCATAATGAATGCCGCCCGCGCCATATAACCACTATCCTCCAAAAGAGATAGTAAAAAAAAGAGCAGGATAATCTGCGGCAAAAACGTTGCTACTGCGCTCAAGCCGGAAAAGATTCCATCCATTACGAGACTGCGTACCCAATCCGATGCGCCCGCTGATAGAAGCATCCGTTCCATCCAAGCAGAACAGACATCAAAGCCTTTGGAAAGTCCGTTGGACAAAAAAGACCCAACACTTCCAAATGTTAGTACGAAAATCAGGGTGAGCAGAAGAAAGAACAATGGAATTGCCAAAAGTCGGTGTGTCGCAAGGGCATCAATTCGGTCACTTAAACTTTTTTCCGGCCGCGGTGCCCGCCAAAATCCCTGTTTCACGGCACTTTCAGCAGCATCATAACGTTTTTTGGCCAAAAGCACATCATAGTCGGGCATGTCCGGCGACGGCAATATATAGGGGCATGCGGTTTGCGCTTGAGGTTGATCTGCATAGCGGAGTATTTCTGAAAGAAGGCTGTCCATTCCCAAGCCTGTCGCTGCTGAAATGGGGACTACAGGAACCCCCAGAACTTTTTCCAATATCCCACAATCCACCCTGTCCCCATGTTTCTGCAATTCATCCATCATATTGAGTGCAACAATCACAGGCAGCTTTCGTTCCAAAAGCTGCATCGTTAGGTACAGATTTCGTTCTGGATTGGTAGCATCTACTACATCGATAACCACTTCTGCTTCTTTTTCATGCAAAAAACGGTCCGCAATCGCCTCCTCTGGCGAATAGGGATATAAGGAATAAACGCCAGGTAAATCCGTGATCATCAAAAGACGATCTCCGGTCAGACATTGCCCCGTCCTTTTCTCGACCGTAACACCAGGCCAATTTCCTACATATTGGTTATCTCCGGTTAAACGGTTAAAGAGTGTTGTTTTTCCACAATTTGGATTTCCTGCCAATAATACGCGGATAGAGTTTTGTTTTTCCTGCATCCTCTTTTCCCCCTATTACGTCCCAAAGAACGCACGCACAACCAATCCAGCGACCAGAAAGGCCGTTAAATCAGCAACCAATGCAGCCGGTATGGTGTGTCTCGTCTTCTGGATCTGAGCGGCTCCGTAGTAGACCGCAATACAATAGAAAGTTGTCTCCGTGGAGCCAGCCATCACGGATGCAACTCGCCCAGCAAAGCTATCTGGACCACTTTCCCCAAAGATCTGGGTCAGAAGGGCCGTAGCACCACTTCCCGAAATCGGTTTAATCAGCGCTAGAGGCAATACATTTGCTGGAATGCCCAAGAATTTTGCCACAGGAGCTAAAAACGAGGAGAAGAGATCCAACGCTCCTGAGGCGCTCAACATCGTAACCGCCATGATCAGTCCCACCAGTGTCGGGAGAATCGAAAAACAGGAGTGCAAACCTTCTTTTGCGCCTTCTACAAAAGTATCGAATACGGGTACGCGACGTATCACCCCAAACAAAACCATCAACAAAACGGCCATTGGCACTACATAAATTCCCAATTTATCCAATGGAAAAACCCTCCATCAGTTTTGCCGCCAAAAGGCCTGCAGCCAACGCAATAGCGGAAACCACCCAAACTGCCGGTAGAATATCAAATGGCGTCGTGGAACCATACTGCGCCCGTAATGTCCCCATAAAAGTCGGGATTAGTTGCAGCGACGCCGTATTCAAAACCACAAACATCACCATCGAATTATTCGCCACCTTGGAACCGTGGTTTTGCGCTGCCATCTCCTTCATAGCGGCCAATCCCATAGGTGTTGCGGCGTTTCCCAGCCCCAATAGATTCGCTGTAATGTTCATACAGATTGCCTTCGCCGCTGGGCTTTCCGGCGGATACGCTGGAAACAGCCGCCGAAGCACGGGGCCCAATACATGGGATAGGATAGCAGTGAGGCCGCCTGCATCTGCAATCTTCATCAGGCCCGTCCAGGCACACATCATACCCATCATGCCCAAGATCAACTGTACGGCATTTCCCGCTCCCGCTAGCACAGCTTCTGACAATTGTTGCATGCGACCTGTTGCACAAGCACATAAGACACTCACTGCAATCATAGCTGCCCATACTTTGTTTAGCATTCTTTCCCCTCCAACCCATCGCGTTCTATTCCAATCTGTATTCGAATTTAATAACGTATAGTATATTTTTTGCCTTGAATAGATTGACAAAAATGGTAAAAAATGTTACCATCTTTACAGGAAGTGACAAAACTTCCAAAATCATCCATAAAGGAGGACTTTCTATTTTGAAATCGACAGGAATTGTCCGTAAAGTTGACGAGCTTGGGCGAATTGTGCTGCCAAAAGAACTGCGCAGTACTTTAAATATTCAAGAAAAGGACCCTTTGGAGATTTTTGTTGAGGATTCTGACATCATTCTGCGGAAATATCAGCCAGCATGTATTTTCTGTAACAGTCTCGTCAACATTACCACCTATCGCGGACACAACATCTGTCAAAACTGCCTGAAGAAGCTCGCAAGTCTTTCGCAGGATTGATCTGGATGAGGCCCTCGTTCGGGTTTATAGACCAAAAACAGCGCGGCCCTCTAGACTGCGCTGTTTTGATTGACTTATTAAAAATTCTGTCATTAAAATACCTGAAATCCCTACAGCGGTCGATGAGTATCTCTCCGCTGTAGGGATTCGTTTTTCCGATAGCAGTAACGATGTGTCTGTGTATCCTATGAACTTAGGACAGGAGAAAGAAATCGGATGGTAAACCTATAAAATTTCCATTACAGCTAAGTACAAACTTTTACTTTATAGCCATATGTCAGGCAACCGTCACCACGCAATGGCGCTGCGGCATTTCACCGGGCATCTGTGTATAGATTCCTGCGCTTTGTCCAGGAGCCCCGACTGACCAAATACGGAAATAGTAGTCATTTCCTACTTTGGCCACGAACTGTGTCTGAAATACCGTTCCATCGCCTACCGTAAAGGAAGGTACAGCCGTGCTGCCATTGGTCACCGTCATCTTGAAGCAATAGGCATTGCCACGCTTCAATGAGAATGGTAGAGTGGTATCAGAAACAACCGAACGTACAGTCGATGTGGTTGTACCCTGTATCGTGGAGGGAATTGCCACCGCTGTAGCGGTTGCTGAATTCTCATACCGGTCTTTTGAATTGGAACCACTAGAATGGGAACCATGATGAACCGTCGTGTCCTTTTTTTCCAAGCGATCGTATGCATTCTGTAGTTCTTCTTCCATCGCGTCCACTGCAGCCTGGTCGTCCTCGCTCAGATCCGGGTCATTCACCATCGCTTTTGCAGCTTCGAGTACACTACGGAACGCCGCCACGCTTTGTGCGGTAAAGCGGTTTAAGTCGATATTTTCCATAGAAGTAATCAATGCACGAAGAGCGTCCTTATTGGCCACTTTGCGCATAGCGGATAAAGCTTCAACCAACGCAGTAGCCGCTTGATCCACTGCTTCTTGGGTTGCATCCCGGTCCTTTGCCACGTCTTGTGCAGATTTCAATGCCTGGGCCAGTTCTGCCTTTCCCTCTTCAATAAAATCATCCAGATTCAGGCCTTTTGCCGTAGCGATGACTGTTTCCAATTCAGAAATATCTGCTCTGCGCACCAAAGCGAGCATCGCCTGTTCCAAAGCATCCGCTACTTCTACGATCTCGTCCTCCATAGCGTTTTCATCTTCTAAAACATCCTGTGCATCTGTGAGGGCAATACGGAATTCCTTATTATAGGCGGAAGTAAACTCGTTGAGATCAATCCGTTCTGCAATCTTCACCAATTCTTCGAGGTACTTTTTATCTCCCTTGACAAAATCAATGCAGTGCAAAGCATCCAGCAATTCACTCCACGCTTGGTCGATTTGTGTCTGTGTGACGGTTAAATTCTGATCGATTTCCTGCGCTTGTGCAATGGCCTTCTCGAGCGCTTCCAGGACTGCCGGCACGATTGCATCTTTATCTGCTTCTTTCAATGCCTTCTGTGCGATCTCTAGGGTTGTCCGAAGGATGCGCTTATCCACTACGTTAAAAGCAAAAATCGAATGCATTTTTTCACTTGGATTCAATTCATAAGTATAAACTGCACTGTCATCAAAGGTCATGTCCTCGCCATCGACTTGGACGCCAGCGATCTCTTTGCCCTTTACAAGTGGCTTGAATTCCAGTGAAACATCCCGATCCTCAACGTCTGCCGTATACCTGCCAACCAGATCCGCAAGTTTTTGTTCTTCGCCGTCAACAGACAATGTCACATTGTTGCTATATACCACGCTGTACTGACCGGGCTTCACGTCTCCGGAAAGGACCACCGTGCTGTATGGTGCGATTGTCAACTGGCCATCTTTTAGCTCTGACACTGTATCCACACGGAACTTCTTCAAGAGATGGCTAAACGAGCCAAATACCTCGTCGGGGTTCACCGTAACTGTCACGGTTTCTCCGGTTAAATTGGTAGCTACCAAAACACTATCATCCTGCGTCATGCGGATGTAGGCGGCCACTCCGTCGTTGCCGGTCTTATATTCCGCCACGTCGCCATCCTTTAAAGCACGAATCTCATTGCGCCAACTCAACAGTTCTTTATAGTGGTTCAGCATGGAGTCAGGTTGATCGACCTGCGCTTCTACAGAGGTTTCTCCACCCAAGCTGTACTTGTTTTCCCCATTGAGCCAATCCGTCAAACCTTCTCCTTCATTGCTCTCATACCACGGCATAGGCTCACGTATATTCTGGTCGGGTTTCATGCCCTCCAAGCCAACTTCTTCGCCATAGTAAATAAAGGTGTTTCCTGGCAATGTCAAGTACAGAGAAGCCGCTGTCTTAGCATGGTCTTTATTGCCTTCCATCACGCTCATGGTGCGGTTCTGGTCATGGTTGGTCAGGAAGGTACAATCCTCGAACTCCCCATTGGAGGCAAAACCAAACTTATCAAACACCTCGCAAAGCTCAGCCACAAAGTCGCCGTTTTCTTCGTTTTGCGCGGCCTCTAACAGCTCGCTCGCTAAACTGAAATCAAAAGTATTTTGCAGAGCACCTTCTTGTACAAATGGAACCATGCGGTCCGTATTCTCTTCCCAGACTTCTCCCACCAGGAAAACATCCGGATTGACTTCTTCCATTCCTGCGCGGAATTCTTTCCACCAGGCAGCATTCTTGTCTGCAATCGCCGGAGTATACATTGTGTCGAGATAGTCGCCATAGATAGGGCGGGCGGCATCCAATCGGAATCCATCCACGCCCTTTTCCAGCCAGAACTGGCCAGCCTGGATCATTTCTTCATGTACAGCTGGGTTGTCGTAATTCAGATCCGGCATACCACCGCCAAAGATCCCTAGATAACGGTAACCAGGGGCTAAATCGGACTTTTGCCAGACGCGTTTGTTCCCGGAATGGGCGTCATCCGTCGCATTATTGTCCTTGTCCTCATCGTAGTCTGTGCTCTTTTCAATCTTAAAGTAGTCTCGATATGGACTCGTCTCCGGATTGCTGATTGCATCAATAAACCACGGATTATTTCGCCCACAGTGGTTGACTACCAAGTCCATAATAACTTTGATTCCATGCTCATGTGCTACATCCAACATGTTCTCAAAGTCTTCCATCGTGCCATAGTCCTGTTCCACACTATAATAATCGACTGTATCATAGCCGTGGTAACTGCCGGACTCCGTAACTGGCATCAACCAAATACCGGTGATCCCCAAATCCTGCAAATAATCCATCTTACTGGCAAGACCATTGAAATCGCCGATCCCGTCGCCATCGGAATCGCAGAAGGCACGTACAAAGATCTCATAAAAATTATCTGAAGGTTGTTCGTCAATTCCATCGGTCGGGATTTCCACCCAGTTTGCATAGACGGTAAGATTCTCAGTGACCGGCGTGTCAATATAGAAGAGACTCCCCTCCCCGTTGGGTTTTGTATACCACCCTCGAAACGCATAACCGGGTTTTGATGGATTCTCCGGAAGAAGAACCGTTTCTCCAACGGTTGTCTGAACCGGCGCCAGTTCAGAACCTCCTTGGGAATCAAATGTTACTGTGACAACCTCTTCTGTGGAAGTGGAAACGGTTGTCCCGATCCCCTCTACCTGCTCCTGTGCAGCCATTCCAACGGAACAAGTGGAAGATGCCATCATAACAGCCAGCAACAGGGCGATTATCTTTTTACTCATTTTTGACATTTTTAACCCCTCCTTATCACATGTTTTCTCAGTAAGCCCACCCGGAAGCTACCCTCCTTCTCTTTCAAATTCCATTTTTTCATAAGCCCGGTGGCCTTACCTTTCGAATTCGTTATCGCTTTTTGTTCAACGAATTCATCTGTTATTCGGTGATTTTATTATAAATTGAAGGAGTTCACCAGTAAATATAAAAAAAATCCAATATATATTAGATTTTCATGCATTTTATATGTCGCGCTTTTTTTATAAAGTCTTTCGTGTTATGATAAATAAGTAAAGTAGGAGCATACCAATCGATGGTATGCTCCTAGGGGAAAACAACTTATTCATTTTGTGTTTTATATCGATTGACCTCCTCTGTGATCTGCTCGCCGCCAGATGACAGCCATTCTTCTACAAATATATCGAAGGTATCCAGCGGCCTTTCCCCTGTAACAATCCGCAACATTGTCTGCTGTTCCAGTTCCTCTAGCTCTGGCAGGTTTTTCTGTATACTGTCTGTCTGACGGACAAATACGGGGCTGATCGTTACAAGTGGGGTTTCTAAGAGAAGTTGATACGCCTCCACGCGGGATTTATAAGTTTCCCAATCTTCTGGAGAAGGAACATTCCCCTCTTGGACGGCTTGAAGATAGGCAGTAACCTTCCGCAAAGTTGCCTTTTGCCCAGCGCTCATCTCATCTTCACGTATTTCTCCTTTGAGCGCTTTTTCTAATACAGCTCCGGAGCGAATAAAGGAATCGTCATAGCCAATATGCATATTCAACAGCATCCCATCTTTATTGAGCTGTTCAGTGAATTCCGGCTCCTTATCCTGTACATAATCAAACTGAACGCTTGCCATCTTAACTGCTATTTCTGGATGAGAATACCCTTTGCGCACGACGATATAACTACTGTTTGGATTCCCTTCAAACATCGTCACCTCCCCTTCCGTATTTTTCGGGACGATATAGGGTGTCCAATCCGCCTGTGGATTTTTCAATAAGGAATCGGGAAGGATTTCACTACTCCAATAATTGCCAAAGAATGCACCACAGATTCCATTTGTCAACAGTTCTTGACAGTCTTCCTCTGTACGTAAGAGAAACTGCTGGTCCAAAAGACCTTCCTGGTACAATTTGGTCACTTCTTCCAAGGCATCTTTCATCTCTGGCTGAATAGAACCGTAGACCACACTGCCATCGGTTCGCTCGATCCATTGTTTCGGAAAAGCTCCATAAAGGGTAAAAACACTATTTAACATATACAATCCGCCGGAATCTCCAGCAATTTCCGGACTACATAAAAGTCCTACGGTTTTGCCGGCTCCATTTCCACCAGGATCTTCTTCAACAAAGCGTCGAAGGATCTCTTCAATATCTTCCATTGTCACTGGAGCTGCCAAACCAAGTTTTTCCATCCAATCCTTACGCAACCACAAAATCCCAGGGCCGTGCGACATTTCTGTCGTGGGTAGAGCCATTAACCGCCCATCAAATGTGGCTGCTTCCAAACACTTGCCGCCATAAGACGCATAAATCTCCTTGATAGGATCGCTGGCACAATCCTCATAAGCCTCTGTTAAATCTGCGATCTGTCCGGTTTCATACAATCGCAAAAGTTGTTGTTCGTTGACCGTCATAATATCCGGTATTTCGCCGCTTACAATGGCCATAGAGACCTTTTGTTGAAAATCCTCCTCGTTACGAACGTCAAACGCGTTGGTAAACTGGATGTTCAAAAAGTCTGCTAAAAAACGCTGATAAGTCCATACATCTTCACGGACCGCCTGTTCCAAAGTATAGCCATTCCTTTTTCGTCCAACTGTGCAGGCCACTGGCTCCGGATATTTTCCAAATGGAGTATGCTGCGCTGTCTCCCAAGAGAGCTCCCCCTCTTGCTCTTCTGCTACAGGAGGATGTATAGATTCTTTTTGAGGTTGTTCTGCTGGATCGCATCCAACCAGTACCCCCAGCATTAAAAGCATCAACCACGCACATATCCTGCATCTATGGTTTGATCGTTTCATGCAATATCCCCCTTTTTCTCCACATATCATGATATTTATTATATAAGGGGACCGAAGGCCAAAAACTACCTCTGCGAAATTTTACAAAATTTCTTTCCTCCGCCGTGGATGTTTGTTCGATTAAACCCATTGAAATCATCTTGAAAAATAGATCTATTTTTCCAAAAGGAGGTTTTTGTAATGCTACAGATGTTGATCGTTGATGATGAATTGGAAGAACGAGAAGGGATCCTGTTTCTGTTACAAAAATACCAATTTGACATTTCAACCACACAGGCTCCCAATGGAAAAATTGCCCTAGAGTATCTCCAGGAACATCCTGTGGATATTTTATTTACAGATGTCCGAATGCCCTTTATGGATGGATTGACTCTTGCCAAAGAGGCCCTCACCATACAGCCAGAAATCCGCATCATTCTCTTCAGCGGATTCAGTGAATTTGAATACGCCAAAACGGCTATGTCGTTAGGCGTACGGGAATACATATTAAAGCCAGTCAATATTCAAGAATTTTGTACAGTCATCCAGCGTGTTTGTGAAGAAGTTCTCTCCCGCCGCATGGAAAAGGAACGCGATAGTCAGAGGCTAGCTTATGCGAGAGAACATCTCCTTTACTCACTTGTCAATGGTATTCCCTTCCACACGCTCATGGCGGACGCAGGAGCGCTATTCGATCTCTCTTTTTTGTTTCAGTATACCAATATGCTACTTTTGGAATTCAACCGCGATTTCTTCGAACACGCAGGTATTGGTATTGTTGAAGAACTCAAGCAGCAATTGACAATCCCATTTGACTATCTCAATTTGAATCCCTGCCAAAGCCTATTGTTTTTCCCTCATGCGGCTGGAAGAACGGACTGGCCCTCTTTAGCTGCGGATTTACGAAGGGCCATTCGCCGTCGCTATCAGGCAGACTGTTATCTAGCTTACAGTGAGGATTTCTCAGAGCCGTCTGCAATTCCTACCATATTCGAATCATTGGAACAGGCAATGGAAAAGCGCTTTTTCCTGCCCAATACCTATATCTTTTCAACATCTGTAGCTTCGCCTCGCTCGGAGGCTTTTTTACAGGATGAATCTACTCTCTTTGAATCCATCGAGCAAGCGCTGCAGGAACATCATCTGGACCTGGTTCGTCAAAACATTCATACCCTTTGTGAAAAGTACGCGGGGCAGACCAATTTTTCTCATCTGTATGTAAAATTCCTCTTTTCTAATCTGTTGCGGGACATCTCCCTTTCCTGGGCACATTTTCCAGAAGAGGTACTTTTTAAAAAGGTAGAGGCAATTTACCGCAGCAACAGCTATCACGAAATCGAAAATATATTGGATAAAAGCTTGGACGAATCTCCGCAGAGCTTCCCTACTTCCTCCAACTACGTTGAGACTGTAAAGCGATACATCAGTAAGCATTACGATCAGGAACTCAATTTGGAGAGTCTGGCAGAAATTGTCTATCTATCACCTCGCTATTTGAGTTCCATCTTCAAAAAAGAAACGGGTTGCGGCTTAAACAAATATATTAAAGCATTTCGTATGGAAAAGGCCAGAGACCTTTTGGAACACACGCATATGAAGGTTGTTGCTATCTGTGACGCCGTTGGCTACACCAATGTTTCCTATTTCATTCAGAGTTTTCGAGAGTATTTTGGAAGTAGTCCCGAGAAATTCCGACAAAAGGAAGATTAATATGAAATCCCCCATCCAATTATTGAAAGATTTAACATTTCGTAAAAAGATATTGATGTGTTCTTTACTGGTGAGTATCATCCCGGTGACCATTCTGGGAGCTTTTTGCTATCAACAGACAAAAGATCTTCTCGTCGCACAGGAGGAAGCCAATCTACAGACTTCTCTCCAACAAGCTGCAGCCTCGTTGGATAACCAAATTCAAATTTATAACAATCTTTCCGATTATTTAGCTTTCGATACCGATTTAAACGATGCAGCTAATCGAGTTTACAGCAATTATATGGAACTCTACGACGTTTATACAGAGACGATTTCTCCCTTGTTCCTTTCTATGAAGAATTTACACGATGGAGTCGAACGTATTACCCTATATTCTGGAACCAACATGGAAAAACATGGCGATATGGTCATACCTCTCGCAGAAGCTAGATCGGAACTCTGGTATGATGTGAGTATCCATTCTTCTACAATCAACTGGTTCTTCCCCACGAAAGGTACCATTTGTTCTGTCCGTCGTATGCCGGACCCCTATTACCGTGGAAATTCTATCGAAAATCTTCTGTACATTGGCATTCAATCGGAAAAACTCTTTTCCCCTCTACAAGAACTCTCTAAAAACGCATGCGGGATCTATCTTGTCGATTCAGCAGGACAAACAATCTACGCGCAGGATTTTTCAGGTCTGGACACAGCCAATATTCCTCCAGTAGAGATTATTCTAGGAACGCCCTCATCATCTGTCCACTGGAATCGCATGGAGTATAGTGTCATCTCTTCAAAGATTCCCTCCTGCAATTGGAATGTCTATTTGTACAAGCCCATTCACCTGATTACAGATGCGGCTACCCCTATTGTCTTGACGGTTCTATTGATTATTCTGATTTGTTTAGTTCTGGTTGTTCTAATCGGTTGGCTGCTCTCTTACGCTGTAGTCAATCGCATTGAAAAACTTCGTAAGGCCATGCAAAAGGTGGAGGCTGGCAATCTGGAAGTGACCATCACAAGCGAGTCCCACGATGAAGTGGGAGACCTCATTCGCAGCTTTCAAAGAATGCTACATGAAATCAATGCATTAATCAATGAAGTATACACAGGAAAGTTGGCCCAAAAAGAAGCCGAAATACGCGCTCTTCAGGCCCAGATCAATCCACATTTTCTATATAACTGCCTTTCCCTCATCAATTGGCGAGCCATACGCGCAAACGCCCCGGATATCAGTGAGATGGCACAACTGCTCTCTACGTTCTATCGGACAACACTCAACAAAGGAAAAAAGGTCACTACGGTCGCCGATGAACTCAAAAACACACGTTCTTATATCGATATTCAACGGATTATGCATAGTAATCAATTCCATGCAATCTATGACATTGAGGAAAGCCTCTATTCCGATTGGATGCTCAACCTTCTTTTACAGCCATTGGTCGAAAACGCAATTATCCATGGAGTGGACCAACGCCCTGAAGGCGGAGGAACCGTCCGAATTACTGCAACACAAAAAAAAGACACCATCGTCTTTACCGTAGAAGACAATGGTGTAGGGATCGATCCGCAGATCCTTCCAAATCTATTGACACAGGATTCCGATGGGTACGGTATCAAAAATGTACATGAACGTGTTCAACTCTATTATGGCAAGGAGTATGGACTACAGTTGGAAAGCAAACAAAATGTTGGCACACGTGTTACCCTTACGATTCCCGCTTGTCCAAAAGAATGTCACAATTAACGACTCAACCAATAACAAGTTTGCTTTGAAATCGATAGCCCTAACTTTTGCTGTAGACTCGTAGAAGCAGCATTCCCCAGAATAATTTGCCCATATGGGGTCCATCCTTTTTCCAACATCCGGTTGATTGCATACGACTCCAATGCAAAAGCCAATCCGCAACGACGATATTCTGGCAGAATCTCCAAAAGGCCCAAGGACCCTTCCGCATGCATACCGATAAATCCAGCCGGTTTTCCATCGATAAACATGCCATACATGGTTCCAGAACGCAGGCGTCCTTTGATATAGTCCTCATCCGTTACCATCTGGTAATGCTCCTGTACAAAAAGTTGATAGGATTCATCCAATGGACGAACTTGCCCTTTCTGTTCGGTCTCCGGCAAAAAAGTCTGCTTAAAATAGGCGGCTTGGTGACAACGTTCCCCTAGGGACAGACCCAATTCTTCCGATACAAATTCTTCATAAAACTCTTGGTGACAAACCAACAGTTCCGCGCCCTGCATGAGAGGAAGGCACTCTTCAACAACCGCTTTCGTTTCTGCACTGAGCATAAATGTACCCGACGGCTCATCTCGAAGTAGCACACCTCTTTCCCCCACATACAAACACGTTGCGTTTCCGCGCCGGATACATTCCAACATGTCAATATGAAGCAGCTGATCCCTTTCTAAAAAATGAGCCGCACACTCGGATGATAACATCGTATCTCTCCTCTCGTCTAGTTTCGTGTTGCATGATACAAAAAGAGGGTGTCCCAAAACTACGAATTTTTCGATTCATAGGAAAGGGCATCCTCTTTCTGTTTGGAAAAATATCTGCGTTTCTAAAAAAACGAGGGTATCCTGAAGTCATTTCATGACTTTTGGGACACCCTCCGCTTTTTCAAGAAAAAACTACTTATGCGTTGCGCAGAGCCAACTCTTCCTTGAGCTTCTCCGTGAAGATCGGCAGAATCTTGGTGACATCGCCAACAATGCCATAATCCGCCACTTCAAAGATCGGCGCATTCTCATCCTTGTTGATCGCAACGATCACATCGGAATCCTCCATGCCGGCCAAGTGCTGGATAGCACCGGAGATGCCGCAAGCGATGTAAAGGTTCGGGCGAACCGTCTTACCAGTCTGGCCAACCTGTACATCCTTCTCTGCCCAGCCTGCGTCCACACAAGCTCTGGACGCACTTACTTCACCGCCGAGAACATCTGCCAAATCACGCAGAAGTTTGAAGTTCTCCGGGCAACCCATACCACGGCCACCGGAAACCAAAATCTTGGCATCCTGGATGTCGATCTTATCGCTGACCTTCTTGACAACGTTAAGCACTTCAACATACTTGTTGTTCTTCTCGAACGCCAAATCATACTTCTCGACCGAAGCCTCTGCACCGTCGATCGGCTTAATCTTCTGCATAACGCCGGGACGAACCGTTGCCATCTGCGGACGATGCTCCGGGCAAAGGATGGTCGCCATGATGTTGCCGCCGAATGCCGGGCGAGTCATCTTCAGATTCTTCGTATCCGGATCGATTTCCAACTTCGTGCAGTCTGCAGTCAGGCCAGTGTGTACACGAGCGGACACACGCGGTGCCAAGTCACGGCCGATTGCTGTTGCGCCATAAAGTACCACAGCGGGCTTGTACTTTTCAATCACATTGTACATTGCATGTGCATAAGGCTCTGTAGTGTAGGGCTCCAATGCCTCATTATCCACCAGAATGATCTTATCCGCACCATAACGGGCAAGCTTCGGGCAAAGATCTTCTACCTGATAGCCAAGCAGAACAGCGGTAACCTCTGTACCCAAGTCTGCGGCAAGCTCCTTTCCTTTGCCGAGCAACTCATAAGAAACACCAGTGATTTTATGATCCACCTGCTGGACGAATACAAATACGCCCTGATAATCCTGTAAATTCATTTTTTGCTCACCACTTTCAATATTCTCAGTTGTCATCACAAACTACAAAATTAAATAATGAACTTTTCCTTGAGCTTCTCGATCATGTAGTTGGCAGACTCTTCCGGGTCCAGCTGGACAACTGTGCCAGCTGCCTTCAAGCTCTTCGTGAACGTCTGGAACACTCTGGTGGGTGAGCCCTTCAGGCCGATATTCGCCTGGTCAACTGTGATGTCTTTCAGGCCCCAAACCTTGACTTCTTTCTCTCTGTATGCATCAAAGATACCGCCGGGCGTCATATAGCGCGGCTTGTTCATCTCGCTCAGTGCGGTGATCAGGCAGGGCATCTTTGCCTTTACGGTATGATAACGATCTTCATACTGGCGCTTAACGATCACGGAATCGCCCTCGACCTGGATGTCCTCTGCATAGCTGATGTTCGGGATGCCGAGATGCTCAGAGATCTGCGGTCCAACCTGAGCCGTATCGCCATCAATGGCCTGACGGCCCGTAATGATGAGATCATAATCGAGATTCTTGATCGCCGCGGCAATTGTTGTGGAGGTTGCCCAAGTGTCAGCGCCACCGAAAGCTCTGTCGGAAACCAAGATTGCCTCGTCCGCGCCCATTGCCAGTGCTTCGCGCAAAGCAGCATCCGCCTGTGCTGGGCCCATGGAAAGCACAGTCACATGTGCACCAATGGAATCCTTCAAACGGAGAGCAGCTTCGAGACCTGCTTTATCGTCCGGGTTGATGATGCTCGGTACACCTTCACGAATCAGGGTACCGGTCACCGGGTCAAGTTTCACTTCGTTGGTATTTGGAACTTGCTTAATGCAAACTACGATATTCAAAGATTTTCACTCCTTCTGGCCTTTATCGACTATTTAATTACATTAGAGGAGATGACCATGCGCTGTACTTCGCTGGTGCCTTCATAAATTTCCGTGATCTTAGCGTCACGCATCATGCGCTCGACCGGGTACTCTCTCGTGTAACCATAGCCGCCGTGGAGCTGTACCGCCTTGGTGGTCACTTCCATCGCGACTTCTGCAGCGTACAACTTTGCCATTGCTGCCTCGACGGAGAAGCGCTTCTTTGTATCCTTCGCAATCGCTGCGCGATAAACCAGATAACGAGCAGCCTCTACCTTGGTCGCCATGTCGGCGATCTGGAACTGCGTATTCTGGAACTTCGCAATCGGACGGCCGAACTGCTTTCTTTCCTTCACATAGGCAATCGTTTCCTCCAACGCGCCCTCAGCAATGCCCAGCGCCTGTGCCGCGATGCCGATACGACCGCCATCCAGTGTGGTCATTGCAATTCCAAAGCCCTTGCCTTCCTGGCCAAGGAGGTTTTCTTTTGGAACGATGCAGTTCTCAAAGATCAGCTCTGTGGTAGCAGAACCACGGATGCCCATCTTCTTCTCTTTTGTACCAATGCGGAAGCCCGGGAAATCCTTCTCAACGATAAACGCAGAGATACCCTTGGTGCCTTTGCTCTTATCCGTCATTGCAAAGATGATATATATATCTGCCTCGCCACCATTTGTGATGAAAATCTTGCTGCCGTTGAGGACATAGTGGTCACCCTCCAGGACAGCCTTCGTCTGCTGGCCGGAAGCATCCGTGCCTGCGCCGGGCTCGGTCAAACCGAATGCACCCAACAACTCGCCGGAAGCCAACGGACGCAGATACTTTTCCTTCTGTGCCGGAGTACCAAACTTCTTAATCGGGTCTGTGCCCAGAGAAGTATGAGCGGAAACGATAACACCCGTGGTTGCACAAACCTTGGAGAGTTCTTCGACGCACAGCACATAAGTGAGTGTGTCACAGCCCTGGCCGCCGAATTCCTTCGGCTGCGGAATTCCCATGAAACCGAGCTTCTGCATCTTTTCAACGGTTGCTCTCGGGAAATGTTCCGTTTCGTCAACTTCCTGTGCAAGAGGTTTTACTTCATTCTCCGCAAACTCCTTAAAGAGCGTACGGGCCATTTCTTGTTCTTTGCTCAGTACGAAATCCATACCTGTTCCTCCAAATTAAAATTTACGCCAAATCGTATCTTATTTGGTGTAATCGTAGAATCCCTTACCAGTTTTCTGGCCGAGCTTGCCAGCACGGACCATCTTTCTGAGCAGCGGATGCGGACGGTACTTCGGATCGCCCGTTTCAGACTGCAAAACTTCCATAATGGCCAAGCAAACGTCCAAACCAATCAGGTCGCCCAAAGCGAGCGGTCCCATCGGATGATTTGCGCCGAGCTTCATGGCGGTGTCAATGCCTTCTACGGAAGCAACGCCGTCAGCATAGATGCCGACTGCTTCATTAATCATCGGAATCAAAATACGGTTGACAACAAAACCAGCAGCCTCATTGACCTGAACCGGGGTCTTGCCGATGGACTCGGAAACCTCGATGACTTTCTTCACGGTCTCGGGGCAAGTGGTCTCGCCTGCAATGACCTCAACCAGCTTCATAACCGGAGCCGGATTGAAGAAATGCATGCCGACAACGGCTCTATCAAGGCCATTGGAGATTTCTGTGATAGAGAGGGAGGAAGTATTGGTTGCAAAGATGCAATCCTTCTTGCAGATGCCTTCCAGCTGCTTGAAGATCTCCTTCTTCAGTTCCATCTTCTCCAAAGCAGCCTCTACAACGAGGTCGCAATCTGCTACGATTTCATTCGTGCCAGTGGTGATCTTTGCCAGGATTGCATCCGCAGCAGCCTGCTCCATCTTGCCTTTTGCAACTCTCTTATTGAGTCCCTTTGCAATCTTTGCCTTGCCGTTTTCAGCCCACTCTGCCTTCACGTCGCAGAGCATTACTTCATAGCCTTCTGTCTGAGCAAACGCCTGTGCGATGCCGGAGCCCATGGTTCCTGCGCCGATAACACCAATTTTCATAGTAGAAACCTCCTGTTAAATCTTTATTATGTTGGCCCGCACCGGTATCGCCTTCCTTTTGAACGCGATGCCGGTGCGGAATGTAAATACAAATTATTTATTGACAAACGGCTCGGGCTTGCGCTTCTCAACAAACGCCGTCATGCCGTTTTTCTGATCCTGCGTCTCGAAGCAGCTGCCGAACAACTTCTCTTCGATGACAATTGCCTCATCCATGTTGACCTGCAGGCCATCGTTGACCGCCTTCTTACAAGCACGGACAGCGATCGGCGCATTGGCAGCAATTCTCTCCGCCAGCTTCATTGCAGCAGGCATAAGTTCCTCTGCCGGATACACGGCATTGACTAGACCCAGGCTGAGAGCTTCCGGCGCCTTGACCTTTGTGCCAGCATAGATCATTTCCTTTGCCTTACCCACGTTGATGGTACGGGCCAGACGCTGTGTGCCACCAAAACCAGGGGTAATGCCCAGGCCTGTCTCCGGCTGTGCAAAAACAGCATTTTCCGCTGCCAAACGGATGTCGCAGCTCAGGGAAAGCTCACAGCCTCCGCCGAGTGCAAAGCCGTTTACTGCGGCGATCACCGGGATCGGCAGGGTTTCAATTTTACGGAACACATCGTTGCCCTTTTTGCCGAAGGCCTCTCCTTCTGCTTTGGTCAACGTGCTCATCTCACCGATGTCTGCACCGGCGACAAAAGACTTCTGACCAGCGCCTGTAATAATCAGGCAGCGGGTGGAATCCAGATCAATTGCATCCAAAGCAGCGTCGAGATCCGCCAAAACTTCGGAATTCAATGCATTCAAAGCCTTCTCACGGTCGATCGTCAGCACGCCGACGAAGCCATTCTGCTCATATTTAATATAGCTCATCGTCTTAACGCTCCCAGCTTCTTATTTGTAGTTCTTCACAATGGAGGCAACGCCCATACCGCCGCCGACGCACAGCGTAGCGAGGCCATAGTTGGAACCTCTCTTCTGCATCTCATGCAGCAGGGTAACCAGGATACGGCAGCCAGAAGCGCCAACCGGATGGCCCAGAGCAATTGCACCGCCGTTGACGTTGACCTTCGCCATATCGAAGTTGAGGTCCTTTGCAACGGCCAAAGACTGCGCTGCAAATGCCTCGTTTGCCTCGATCAGGTCCATATCCTCCACCTTGAGGTTTGCCTTTGCCATTGCCTTCTTTGTAGCAGCAACCGGGCCAATACCCATGATGGACGGCTCAACACCTGCGGAAGCGCCGGTAACCCACTCAGCCATCGGGGTGACACCCAGCTCCTTCGCCTTCTCTTCGCTCATCACAACGATTGCAGCTGCGCCATCGTTAATGCCGGAAGCATTTGCCGCCGTAACCGTGCCGCCATCGGGCTTAAATGCCGGGCGAAGCTTTGCAATGCCCTCAGCGGTAACGCCTGCACGCGGACCCTCATCCTTTGCAAACATAACGGTTTCCTTCTTAACCTTTACCGGAACCGGAACAATCTCATCGTCAAAACGGCCTTCTGCCTGTGCCTTTTCGCACTTCTGCTGGCTGCAAGCAGCAAATTCGTCCTGCATCTCGCGGGTCAGGCCGTACTTTTCCGCAACATTCTCAGCAGTGATGCCCATGTGATAACCGTTGAATGCATCCCACAGTGCATCGTTCACCATGGTGTCGATCATGGTAGCATTGTTCATGCGATAGCCAAAACGAGCCTTGGTCAACGCATACGGAGCGGAGGACATGTTCTCCATACCACCAGCGACCACGATGTCTGCCTCGCCAGCTTCGATCATCGCAGCAGCCATGTTCACACACTTCAGGCCGGAACCGCAAACGTTGTTCAACGTCAAAGCCGGAACCTCGATCGGGATACCTGCATTGACAGCAGCCTGACGCGCAACGTTCTGGCCCAGAGCAGCCTGCAGAACGCAGCCCATCAAAACCTCATCAACCTGGTCGGGAGCAACGTTTGCTCTCTTGAGAGCCTCTTTGATCACGATGGAGCCAAGTGTGGCAGCCGGAACATTTGCCAGTGCACCGCCCATCTTACCGATTGCAGTACGCACAGCACCTGCTAATACGATTTTCTTAGACATGATTTTGTTCCTCCATTTCATAATTCACTAACCCGATCCACCAAAAGTTTCACAGGTCAATCTTCTAATAATTTATTGCATGTTAAATATATCACAATCAAATCGAATATGCAAGGGATTCTAATACGATTTCGAGGAAATTTATCATTCTTGTTACAAATTCGCCACTTTCTGTATTTCCGTTGCTCAGCTTCGTTCAAATTGCCGAAATCGGCTGTTCTCAGAAATACCCTTTCCATGCTTCTTTTGTATGAAAGAAGGCGGTTTTGTAAAAGATAGGATCAGATGAAGGATTCTTTCCCTATACACACCAATTTCGAGAAAGGAAGGCGCCGCACATGGAGGATCAGCTTTACGACTTTTTAAGGGAGCATCAGGAGGTACAACGTTTCTTTATGTCACTGCCGGGGCCTCTGCAAGACGCTATGACGGGAAGCAGCCCCACTACGCCGCAGACGAAAGCCTATGTATCCTATATAAATCTCCTGTTAGAACCAGAAAAATGAAACTTCTTCCCTTTAGGATTGCAAAAAATCCCATTTTGGTTTATAATAAGGCGTAAATTTTGCACGTTCAGCAGCGGTATCCCTCTTATACTGGTCTTCCGCGCTGTCATTTGAGAAAGGATGAACCAAGCATGGATTTGAGCAACCTGATTTTACCTAAGGATTATACATCAAAGCTCGATATTATAGAGACCGAAGTCGCAATTAAGCTTGCAAAGGATACCTTTGAGCGTGAGCTGGCCGCAGCCCTCTCTCTCACCCGCGTGTCTGCCCCCCTCTTTGTACGCCCGGAAACCGGCTTAAATGACGACTTAAACGGTGTGGAACGCCCTGTCCAATTTGATGTTGCAGACATCCATGCCGATGTTCAAATCGTCCACTCTCTTGCCAAGTGGAAACGGATGGCCCTTGCCCGCTATGGGTTCCGTGCAGACACGGGTCTCTATACGGATATGAATGCGATTCGCCGGGACGAGGAACTCGACAACCTCCACTCTGTCTATGTCGATCAGTGGGATTGGGAGCGCGTCATCACGGCTGAGGAACGCAACATGGAAACATTACAAAACGCTGTTCGATCCATTATGGGTGTCTTACATAAAACGCAGGCGGTTCTTACCGAGCGTTTTCCCATTTTAGATTCCTATATTCCCGAGGAAATCACATTTGTAACCAGCCAGGAGCTGGAAGACCGTTATCCAGATCTGACCCCAAAGCAGCGGGAAGATGCCGCGGCAAGGGAATATGGCGCAGTATTTATCTCCCAAATCGGGGGAGCATTGAAATCCGGCAAGCCACATGATGGCCGCGCGCCGGACTACGACGATTGGTCTCTCAATGGCGACATCATCATTTGGTATCCGGTTTTGAATCGCGCCCTGGAGCTCTCTTCCATGGGGATTCGCGTGGATGCAGAAGCCCTGCGCCATCAGCTTGCCGCAGCAGGCTGTGAAGAACGCGCCCAGTTGCCCTTCCACAGCATGTTATTGGAAGGGCGGTTGCCACTCACCATGGGGGGCGGCATCGGGCAGTCCCGCATATGCATGGCGCTATTGGAAAAGGCACATATCGGCGAAGTACAGGCCTCTGTCTGGCCGGATAGCATGCGGAATGCCTGCGAAGGGTATGCCATTCATTTGCTATAAAAAGTTACGAAGAACTTTACAGATCGATCAAGGGAGGGTGTCCCAAAAGTAATGAAATGACTTCAGGATACCCTCGTTTTTTAGAAATCCAGATATTTTTCCAGACAGAAAAAGGATGCCCCTTTCCTATGAATCGAACGATTCGTAGTTTTGGGGCATCCTCTTTTTGTCCTTATTCCCTTCCCTCAGGTAATTCTTCTGTTGGCTGTTTTTCCTTTTGCGCACTTTGATGTGTTCGGCCAATTGGTTTAACCGGCTGCATCCGAGGTACGGTGGTATCAATCCGTTTGATGATACACGAGGCAAATGGCGCCAGGTTGATGTCCAGATAATATTTTCCGCTCTGGAGCTGTGTGCGCAATTCCCCCTCATTCGTCTTTCCTTTTCCACCAAAATGCAGTTCATCCGTATTCAGCATCTCCGCATATATCCCATAATGGTCCACCATCAGCGGATAATGCATATGCATGCGATTGGAAAAGTTCAAGGCAATGTACAGCTCTTCCTTTGCTAAATCACTCCGCTTGTACGCAAACACACAGCGGCTTGCATCGTTCACATCCAACCATTGAAAGCTCTTTGCATGATATTCCTCTTGATAAAGGGCGCTCTCTTCTAGGTAGAGATGTTGCAATGTCTGGAGATAATTCCAGAATGCGTCATGGGCAGGATAGGTCAACAAATTCCAACCAAGTTCCTTTTGCTCGTCCCATTCCTTAAACTCCGCCAATTCGTTTCCCATAAAATTGAGTTTTTTCCCAGGATGGGTAAACATATAAAGATACAACGTGCGAAGTTGATGGAATTTTTCTTCGTAATTTCCTGCAATTTTATCAATAATCGTCTTTTTTCCATGTACGACCTCGTCATGTGAAAACGGCAACAAAAAAATATCATTGTAAAAATAGCTCATGGAGAAGCTGATTTTTGTGTGTACGCCGGATCGCTGTACCGGAGGAACCGCCAAGTAGTCGAGCGTATCATTCATCCAGCCAAGGTCCCATTTGTAGTCAAACCCCAATCCCCCGTATTCCACCGGCGCCGTGACCTTCAAATAATTGGAGGAATCTTCTGCAATTAACATCACGTTGGGATGACGTTTTTGAATCGCATAATTACAGGTTTTTAAAAACCAAATCCCTGTTTCATTGACTGCGTCATTGGGATTGCCCTTGTGATAAATTAGGTTTGCAACCGCATCATACCGTACTCCGTCAAAGTGGTAATATGTGAGCCAAAAGTCGATTGCTGAACGTAAAAAACTAATCACATGGGGCTTTGAATAATCGAAGAGGACTGTTCCCCACTCGCTGTACCGTTGATCCTCATATTCGCTCTCATAGACGAATCCGCCGTCAAATTGATGCAGCGCATAAAAGTCAGAGACAAAATGAGTAGGGACAAAGTCCATAATGACGCCGATTCCCTGCTCATGGCATTGGTTTACAAAATGCATTAGCTGTTTTGGGGTTCCATACCGGCTGGTAGCGCTAAAATATCCCGTCACTTGATACCCCCAGGACCCGTCAAAAGGATGTTCTGTCAAAGGAAGTAACTCTATGTGGGTATATCCCATCTTTTTGACATAAGGAATCAACAGCTCAGCCAATTCATCATAGCGATAAAAACGTGCATCCTCAGGGGCGTCTTTGACCTTCCAAGAACCGGCATGTACTTCGTAGATATTCAACGGTTTATTGTAGTTCTTATCACGGGTGGTCATCCATCTTCCATCTGTCCAAGGAAAATGATTCAGGTTGTACACATACGAGGCGGTGTTTGGCCGCAACTCACTGTAAAAGGCAAACGGGTCCGCCCGATCATACACCTCCCCCTTCGCCGTAAAGATCCGGTATTTGTACATATCCATTTCCTGAATTCCTTGAACAAAAATGGTCCAAACACCGGAAGGCATCCGCTCCATATCGTAACCGGTCCAACCATTAAACGAACCAATCAACATGACGCGAGAAGCATTCGGCGCATACACCGTAAAGCGCGCGCCATCTTGATCGTATTCATGGCTAAAATGTGCGCCAAAATCCTGATAGCCATCCAGAGATGCCCCTTGGAGATAAGCATCAATCCTTCTGAAATCCATCCAAGACTCCCCTCTCTCTAGAAACGATCTGTTTCTTTTTTATAGCCAGATCAAAAATTCTTATCGTTCATAATATAACATATTTCACAAAAAAAATCTATATCATTACAATTTTATAAGCAAACCATTCTGCTTTATCGATCTAATAAAAAATGGGTCCCCATTCAGGGGACCCAAACAACAACCAGGTTCGATCATTAAGCATCCAATGCACTGCCAAAGAATTTATCGTGAACGGCAGCAACCGCTTTATCGGCGTCCTTGCTATCGATCAAAACAGAGATCTTGATCTCACTGGTGGAGATCATCTTGATATTGATATTGGCTTCATAAAGAGATTCAAACATTTCCGCCGCGATGCCCGGGTGGGTTTCCATCCCTGCGCCAACCGCAGAAACTTTGGCTACATTTTCATCGTAAACTACGCTAGTCGCACCAATCAAATCCACATAAGGATTCAACAAATCAATGGTCGCCTTCAAATTGTCATGGCTGACGGTGAAGCTGATGTCCTTTGTCCCATTTCTTCCGATGGACTGGAGAATAATATCGACATTGATATTCTTCGCTGCCAGTTTTGAGAAAATCTTAAATGCTAGACCAGGACGGTCCGGCACGCCAATGATGGAAACGCGTGCGACATCCTCATCTTTTGCAATTCCGCTGATTACCATTTTTTCCACTTTTGTTGCCTCCTTCACAATGGTGCCCTTCGCTTTGGTCAGGCTGGAAAGTACCTCAAGCTCTATGTTATACTTTTTCGCCATCTCTACAGAACGATTGTTTAAAACCTGCGCCCCCAAAGACGCCAATTCCAACATCTCATCATAAGAGATCACACTCAATTTGCGTGCATTTTTTACTTTGCGTGGGTCGGCCGTGAATACCCCTTCCACATCGGTGTAGATCTGACACAGGTCTGCATTTAAAACCGCTGCGATAGCAACCGCACTGGTATCTGAACCGCCGCGCCCTAATGTGGTCATATCGTCGTAACGGTTTACCCCTTGAAAGCCAGTCACCACCACGATATTTTTCTTGTCAATCTCCTTTTTGATGCGGTCCGGCGTTACACGCTTGATACGTGCCGCACCATAGGCGGAACTGGTGTAAAAGCCAGCCTGCCACCCCAACAGGGAAACCACCGGAAAGCCCAGTTTTTCAATTGCCATCGCCAAGAGGGAAGCAGAAATCTGTTCGCCAGAAGTCAATAGCATATCCATTTCACGTTTTGATGCATTCGGGTTGATTTCATTTGCCTTGGCAATCAGATCGTCCGTGGTATCGCCCTGAGCGGAAACCACTACGACCACATCATTGCCCTCCTTATATGTTTGGGTGACGATGTTGGCCACGTTGAACAGGCGTTCGGCATTTGCAACAGAACTGCCGCCGAATTTTTGAACGATAAGGCTCATTGGTTCATCCTCCATCTCTCAATCAATAAAAATACGCAAAGCGCCGCTTCCGAACCACGATCCTGGAAGCAGAGACCTCGCCTATCAAAACCGGAAAACCGGTCTATCCCACTTTGTCAGCTCATCCTCAGGCAATGGAGATTTGTGCGCCGTTGGAATCCGCCTTCAAAATTCGGATCTGCCAGCCGGCAATGCCCTTCTCTTCTAAATGTCCCGCAGCATACTTGACAAAATTATCTGTATCCGCTACGTCGATCATCGAAATAATCGTTGGGCCGGCGCCACTGACATAAGTACCGAGTGAACCGAGCTCATAGCTCAGGCGGAACACATTGTCCAGGTTGTCGATCAATCCGGAACGGTACGGTTGGTGGATCTTATCCTGTACCGCCACACGCAGGTTTTCCAACTTTCCTGAGAACAAGGATGCGGTCATCAGTGCCGAACGCGACAAGTTATACACTGCATCTGCTCGGGCATATGACTCTGGCAACACGGAACGGGCTTTCTCCGTTTTTAACTCAAACGGGGGGATAAACAGGGCAAAGCGAATCTTTTCTGAAACCGGTACACTAACACTGTAAACACGGCCTGCTTCAATTGCAGAAGCCACCAAACCGCCCTCAATTGCGGGGGTTGTATTGTCCGGATGGCCTTCAATTTCTGCCGCTAAATTAATCAGTTCCGTCGTACTCAAAGGACTGCCCAGCAAACGGTTGGCGCCCAGTATGCCAGCCACAATACAAGCCGAACTGCTGCCCAGCCCACGCGCCATGGGAATATCATTCTGCTGAATCAGTTTTAGCCCCGGTAACTTCCGGCCACATTTCTCGTAGACCTGTTTTGCGGCCCAAAAAATGAGGTTATTTTCATCAGTAGGAATCTTAACATCATCTTTGGAGGAAATATCCAATGTATCGGACTCCTCCATCCAAACCTGGTTATACATGGTCAAAGCGATTCCCAAGGAATCAAAACCAGAACCCAAATTGGCGCTGGTCGCCGGAATCTGTATTCTTATCATGCTCTACTTCTCTCCTATATCTATATCACTCACAGCTCTCCGATACGAATGGTATTTTCAATGGTGACTCCCAATTCAGAAAGCTTTTTTAAATTGGCAACAATCAAACGTTCCGGCATCGCCTCTGTGACAAAGGCGATTTCGCCGGCCGGTGCATTCTTGCGCGTCAAATGGTTAATTTTCCCCAACAGGTGACCGGCGTTGCCAAGGGCAAGCGCCTCGTTATCCGTACTAGCGCGCACATACATGCTCACCTTATCATCCAGATAATCCTCAATATAATCCGGGCTTCCCTCTCCCCAATAGAGATACTTCCTGGCCTTAAAATGTTTGACACAATCGATCACATCGGCTACCACCGCACTGGCGGTCGGCAGCTTACCAGCGCCCTTTCCATAGAACACTACGTCGCCGGTTGAGTCGCCACGAACCATGATTCCATTGAATACATCGTCCACATTGGCCAGCTGGCTCTCACGGGGAATAAACATCGGGCAGACAATGATCTGAAGCTTTCCGCTCTCCATCTGTTTGACACGGCCGATCAGCTTTACTACGCCGCCCCACTGCTCTGCATATTCTACATCGGCCAAAGAGATCTTTGTGATCCCCTCCGTATGAACTTGTTCCGGATAAACATGCCGGCCAAACGCCAGAGAGGCCAGAATACAAATCTTCCGGCAGGCGTCGTCGCCCTCTACGTCGGCTGCAGGATTCCGCTCTGCATACCCCAGCTTCTGTGCTAAGGACAACGCATCCTGGAAATCCATTGACTCGTGAATCATTTTTGTCAAAATAAAATTCGTAGTACCATTTAAGATTCCCGCAATTTCGATCACATCATTTGCCGCCAGGCACTGGCTAATCGGCCGGATAATTGGGATACCTCCACCCACACTGGCTTCGAACAGGAAGTTCACATTTTTTTCCTGTGCCAACTTGAGGATCTCTGCACCCTTGGTCGCCACCAGTTCTTTATTGGATGTTACGACGCTTTTTCCCGCTTCGATGCAACGCATTGTATACTCAAACGCTGGATGCAAGCCCCCCATCACTTCCACCACCACACGGACTTCTGGGTCGTTGACAATGTCGTCAAAGGACTTTGTAAATTTATCCGCAAAAGGGCTGTCAGGAAACTCTCTTAAATCAAGAATATACTTGATACCAATTTCTTCTTTTGCACGCTTTGCGATGTGATCCGTATGCGTTGTGAGAACTTCCACCACGCCCGAACCGACAACCCCATAGCCCATAACCGCTATCTGAACCATTTTCACCAGCACTCCCTATATATATTAGTCACTCCTGTCCTAAGATACCTTCCCGGCATATGGACAGGCTGTTTTCCCTTCGCCCTCGCCAGTTTTGCACAGGGCATGGCTAAAACTTTGCCATATTTAACAATTTGAACGCCCATAAAACAGGATTTCTCCGTTCAGAAGATGAGAAACATGTCTACAGTTTACCATTTTTTAATCGGACATTCAATATCAAAAAGCACAACATTCTTTGCTTTAACAGATTAATTTATGAAACTGTTGTCAAAATCCAAAAAGAAAGGGGACGCGTTTTCGCATCCCCACAATCTGTAAAAAGAATTCGTTCATCCCACCGGGACAATTCCCGGGGGCAGATCCTGTTCTCCAGGTACTACTACAATATTGTCGTCTGGATTCTCCTCCGGTTCCTGTGAGGGAACTTCTGGTTGGGAAGGCGGCGCCTCTGGAACCGATGTGTTCTCACTGGATGCATTGGACTCCATTGGATGTTCACTCGCCTGCTGAGAAGAAGTCGTGGGATCGGACGGCGTTTCCACTTCAGGTGTGGGTCCTTCTTCCCCAGCCGATGAAGTTCCCTCCCCTTCGGTTTCATGTGCCAGATCACATCGATCGGGTAATTCGTCCTTCTTGTACCAGCCTGTGCCTGTCTTTGGACAAGTGGCATTTGCCAGTTTTCCGCTCTGCTGGCAAAATGTCGCGGAAATCACATTTTCGTCATATGTGAACTTCAGCGGCTCTTTATTTTCCAAGTACTGCGCCATAATTTTCTGCCAAATGGAGATGGCATATTTCGTCTCTGCATTGCTCATCGCAGTCGGCGTATCGCGATAACCCGTCCAAATACCTGCAAGCGCATAGGGAGTGCCACCAATAAACCAACTGTCCTTTTGGTCATTGGTCGTACCAGTCTTTCCGAATACCTCCCAGCCGGAAATGGCGGCTCTCCTGCCACTGCCTTCCGAACCAGTAATTACGCGATTGAGCAGATGATGCATCACAGAAGCGGTCGTGGACGAAATCGCTTGTACCTTCTCTTGATTTCGATTGTCCAAAATGACGTTCCCATCGTGATCTTCTACGTAGTAGTACGTGTACGGCTCTGTAAACACACCGCCGTTTGCAAAGATTTGGAATGCTGCGGTCATCTCTCGGACTGTAACGCCTTCGCTCATACCACCCACTGCAATTGGCGCAATATTGTTATCCGCAGGCTGCAAGCTCGTAAAATTGAGTTTGTCCTTTAGGAACGTATAGCCAACTTCCGGCGTAATCTCCTTGCAGATACGGGCCGCAGGCGCATTTCTGGAATTCTCCAGGGCAAATTCCACGGTCATATTCCCCAGATAACGATTATCAAAATTGTTAGGCCCCGGCTTATTCCCATTCCAATTTTCCATTGGGGCATCCTCCACAATCGTGGAATAATTGATTGTCCCCAACTCAATGGCAGGAGCATATACACCAAACGGTTTGATCGTAGAACCAGGCTGTCGCTGCGCGTCGGTCGCAAGATTCAGCGGACGGTTCCTTGTTTTTTCGCGAGCGCCTACCACTGCTAACACGCGCCCATCGTAATCCATAGCGATATATCCAAGATCGATCTTTTGATTTGCCGGCAAGTTATCCGCATTATTTACCACAGACTCCGCCAGACTTTGCATTTCCTGATCCATCGCACAATAAATCTTCAAGCCGTCGTGGTAGATCATATCCTCCGCTTTTGCGCTGGTACAGCTATATAACTCCATCAGATCTTCTTTGACATCCTCGAACATGGTCTCCACGTACCAGTTCCAAATTTCCGTACTGCCCCCGCCGTTCTCTTGTTTTTTTCCGACAAAAGTCATATGACGGGATTCTTCCATCGCCTGATCGTATTCTGCCTTCGTGATTTTTCCCTGGTCATACATTTCCGAAAGCACAGTCTGTTGACGCTTCATATTATTTTCTGGATGCACCAAAGGCGTATAACGGGATGGATTTTGTGTGATTCCTGCAATTGCAGCACATTCCGCAATGTCACAGTCCTGGATGTCCTTCCCAAAATAGAGGTTTGCAGCAGCCTGCACCCCATTGGTGCCGCTGCCAAAATTCACCACATTGAGATACGCTTCCAGGATTTGCTCTCGGCTGTACGCTTTATTCAGGTTTAATGCACGGAAAATCTCCTTGACCTTTCGGGTCAGGCTGACATCCTTATCCCCCGTCACATTTTTGATCAACTGCTGCGTGATGGTGGAGCCGCCATAGCTGCTGCCGTTTGAAAACAGCTGTGTCACTGCTCCAAAGGTTCTGCGCCAGTCCACCCCATTGTGCTCCCAAAAGCGTTTGTCCTCAATGGCAACAATTGCATCTTTCATCGCCTGGGGGATCTGGTCATAATCCACCCAAATACGATTTTCGTTGCTGTAAAGGCTCTGATATTCCACCGGATTTCCATTCTCGTCGTACACATAAATAAAGCTTGTGTAATTGAGCTTGAGTTTGTTGAGGTCGTAACTCATGGTTTCATCCTTCATACTCCAAACGAAGGAAACCAAAAAAGCGCCCACAATCATTCCTGTGATTATGAGAATGGCCAGCAGCGTAAGCAGTGCCTTTGCCAAGATTTTTCCGATCGACCGCGCTGTATCGGATGCACTGTTGTCCTGCACAGGACCGGTATTGCTGAACTTACTGATGTCCGTTTTTCGCATTCCGCGCCTCCTTTCACGCTCTCCACAAGCCCCGCACATGTTCAGAAAGTGCTGGTGACCTGTATATTTTACCGAAATTTCCAAATAATACCCATGAGGTGATGATCTGTGAAAAAACTGATACTTGTGCTGGCCTGCTTGGACATTGTTGTCCTTGCACTCCTCCTGATGGGGTATCCGCAACGGTGGTTCCAAACGGAACCATTGGAGGAATCATCCAGCTCAAATATAATGTATTATACCCCCGAGGCACCGTCAAGTCAAGAAAGCAGCGGCACCTACGCTATGGCGAGCAATGTCGCCGTATATACAGTGCGTGCATACAAAGGTCATATCGGTATCTTTTTGAATGAAAGTGAATCTCCTTTTGAAGAATTGGATGTCGATCTTGACCTTCTTCCGGAAGCCGATCAGATCCTTTTGCGAGAGGGCATTCGCGTGACGGACCGAGACCGTTTGAACCGTTTAATTGAAGATTATGAGAGTTGACGCCGGATCAAACGGCGTTAACTCTTTATATGCAAAAACGCCACACCGTTTGGCGTGGCGTTTTTATAAAATGGGAATGGTTTTATTTCATGTTTTCCTCATAACGCTGAATCATCGTCTTGACCATCTGGCCACCGACGGAACCGGCCTCACGGGAAGTCAAGTCGCCGTTGTAACCCTGCTTCAGGTTCACGCCAACCTCTGCTGCTGCTTCCATCTTAAACTTATCGAGGGCCGCACGTGCTTCCGGAACAACATTCTTGTTATTAGATCTAGACATCATAAAACACTCCTTAAAAAATTTTGTTTTTGAATTTGTTTTGCGTTTGCTTTCCTATTTTGCGTATCCGGTGTCGTTTTATGATTGTCAATTTTTTGTAGCATTTTAAATAACATAACCGCGGGAAGAGTCCACTCCCGCCATTAACAGGACCATACAGACCGCAAGCATCTGACGTGGGCTGACGGTCGAATGGAGTTCTACCGTAATATCGCGGGGTTCTACTACGTCGCCATCCAACGTTGTAATGCTTCGTTGGAGGCTGAGCGCTGCGGCGCCATAATCCAGGCTGGATATGGAAAGCGTATCCTTAGCACACATGCCGCAAGTCACAGCCGCTGCCCCTGCAGCTCGCAACAACGCTGCAGCGCGCTGATTCTGCGGTTCAAAAGCACACAGAAAGCCATCGGGAATAGAGATTGGAGAATCCGAATCAAAACTGTTTTTAAAAAACAGAATGCCGCTGTTTCCCTCTACCTTCGGAATTCGTTCACAATCGCAGACTAAAAAACGAGGTTCATCCTCTCCGATCTTCCGGAGTAAATCCGGATGGACATATCGGACGCCACCGTATCTCGCCAAAGCTGGCAGCAAAGCCCTGACAATGGACTGATCCGTACTTTTTCCACAGAGAAGAATATCGGTCATTCACTTGCACGCTCCAAACCGGCTATAGCCGAACATTCTGAAACCGGGACGACACAAGTGCAGTATGTACCGTTTCTTCAAAGAATATGTAAAAAGGCGAGCAAAATTATGGATTCTCTTTCCTTTTCTCTTCTGATAGAAAGTCCTCTAAATAATCCCTCAGTTGCTGTGCCATGTTGTGGTCCAACTGAATGCTCAGGGGCCGCAGTTCTGTGCCCATCTCCTGTCCTGCTGCATGTACCCACATGGAAAAATACGTCGGATTGGTATTTATATCCATCACTGTACGACTTTCTACCCGAATCGGCCGGCTACATTTACGGATATGGGTAATTCTTGCCATTTTATTTCCTCCGCTCCTATCCTTTATCCATTAGTTCTGTAACGGTCACAAAGGTATATCCCTGCTCGCAAAGAACCTCCAATACTTTTTCCAATGCCGTGGGTGTATTCAGGGCACTACTCTGAAACCGCACAATCGCCCCTGGCCGGACCTGCTGTACAATATGATCACAGATGCGTTCTGGAGAAATGTTTTTCCAGTCGAGCGAGTCGATCTCCCACTGAATGGAAACCATCCCTTCTTCTCGCACTGTGGATAGTAGTTCGGGGCTATAAGCCCCGTATGGAGCACGAAAGAGACGGGGCTGTTTTCCTGTAATCTGCTCCAAAGTCCGGCTGCTGGCTTGTAGTTCTTCCTTTTGTTTCCCGTGCGAAAGCTGATCCATGCGGACATGTGTCATCGAGTGGGTCCCCAGTTCACATCCCGCCATGGTAATCCGAAGCACCGATTCATCATGGGTTTCTGCCCAGTGTCCCACAACAAAAAAAGTTGCGGTCGCTTGATACTTTTTTAAGATATTCAGCAATTCATCGGTCTGTACGTCCGTCCATTCTACGTCAAATGTAAGGGCAATCTGTTTTTCTTTTGTATCTACACGGCAGACCGGTTCCTGGAATCGCGGCGTATCTGCCAGTGTCGAAAGAACAACTGGCGGCACAATCCAAAACAAGACAGCCAAAACAGCAGCTGCTATACAAAATAGAGAAAGCAACCGTTTGTGTAAAAAACCAATGAATCGCATTTCTGGACTTTAAGAACGGATTCTCTCACCGAAATGGCGTGGGAGTTTGTCCTTTTTTCTGGAAGAAACGTTCCATCCCCAATGCCGCCCGGCGTACGAATATTCTCCGTTCCTGTTCCTTTTTAGACACCGGTTTTTCCATTCTGTCCTTCATCATCCATGCCACCCCTTCAATTGCTTTCAGCACACCGCAGGGCCAAATTGGATTGGTTCTGCATATGCCTGAACAATAGATATGCAAGGGGAACGTGGGAATATGCTGCCGCTTCTCTGTACGCCGCATAAGATGGAAAGACCTCTCTTATTTTATCAAAAATGGAGGTGAAACGCGATGCCTGAAAACAAAACAGGCGCTTTTTCCAAAGAACTCTGCCAGCAGCTGGGCATTTTATCAAAGTCTCAATGGTATATCATTGTTACAGTCTGTGCAATCCTGTTGTCCTATTATTCAGTCGGAATTATTAAGCAAAAATTGGTGTGTACGGCAACCGATCCAGAGCTCTGCCAGTGTCTACCAAAAGTGATGCCGATCCAAGCGCTCTCCAACATTATGATCCTTTTAGCGCTCTTCTTTTATGTAGGACTCTCTGGAGAAAGCCTGCGACAGGCCAAACGGCAGTGCAATCCTAGACAAGTACACAACAGTTCCCTTAACCATACCGCCAATCTTCTGGTTCTAATTGCGGGGATGATCCGCTTTGGACTTCTGGTCACACAGGACGACACGGAGCTTTCCCTATAAGCAGAGGATTTTCCTGTAAAATTCGCACATACTACAGTGTGATTCTTCCCTGTATTTCAGGGGACAAACAGGAAAGTAGGGATACTGTTATGAGTAAAATCGTTGTGATCGGGGCCAATCATGCTGGAACAGCCGCAGTCAATACTATTTTGGATACAGCGCCCGACCAACACCAAGTGGTTGTATTTGACGCTAATTCCAACATCAGTTTTCTGGGCTGCGGAATGGCCCTTTGGATTGGAGGCCAAATTTCCGGCCCAGAAGGACTATTTTATTCCTCACAAAAGCTTTTGCAGCAAAAGGGTGCTATGGTTCACATGTTGACGACTGTAACAAAGATCGATTTTGACCGCAAGATCGTCTATGCAGAGGGCGGCGACCATACACGGTATGAGGAACCATATGAAAAACTCATTTTAGCAACCGGTTCCCAACCCATCGTTCCGGACATTCCAGGAAAAGACCTCGAAAATGTACAGCTGGTCAAACGCTATCAAGACGCGGAAGAGGTCATCCAAAAACTTCACTCCAACTGCGTTCAAAAAGTGGCTGTTATTGGAGCTGGGTACATCGGCGTAGAATTGGCAGAGGCTTTTAAACGCAACGGAAAAGAGGTTGTCTTAATCGACTGTGCCCCCACCTGTCTATCGGGTTACTATGATCGTGATTTTACAGATCATATGTCGGATGTACTCGAAAAAAATGGAGTCCAGCTGGCCTTTGGTGAGCGTGTCACCAAAATTGCCGGAAAAAGCAGGGTCGAAAAAATCATTACAGATAAAAAGGAATATGCGGCCGATATGGCGGTTCTTGCGGTTGGATTCCAGCCAAATGCAAAACTTGGTGAAGAACACTTAGAACGCTTTCGCAACGGCGCCTATCGGGTCAACCGGCAACAGCGTACAAACCTTCCGGATGTTTACGCCATCGGTGATTGTGCAACTGTCTTCGATAATGCGATTGGAGAGGTCAATTATATAGCGCTCGCCAGCAATGCCGTACGCTCAGGTATTGTCGCTGCTATGAACGCATGCGGCGGTCACATGGAGACAGAAGGTGTCCAAGGCTCCAATGGCATCAGCATATGGGGATATAATATGGTCTCTACTGGTCTTACGCTCGAAAAAGCCCGGCGATATGGAATGGATGTCTGTTCCGCTGATTTTGAAGATTATCAGAAACCCCAGTTTATGAAGCATAATGAATCCGTTAAAATTCGGATCGTTTACCGCCGGGATAATCGGGTAATCGTTGGCGCTCAGATGGCTTCTCGCTACGACATGTCCATGGGAATCCACCTGTTCTCCTTGGCAATTCAGGAGCGGGTAACCATTGACCGGCTCAAACTGCTGGATCTTTTCTTTTTGCCACACTTTAACCAACCTTATAATTATATTACAATGGCTGCTTTGGGAGCCGAATGAAAGAACAGAAAAGGCGACGGGGTTTTCTTCTCTTTTTGAGAGATACCCCGATCGCCTTTTCCATTCTTCGATTGTTTAAAGGTAGAATTCACGCAAGTCACACTTGACGGGACGATATTTCAATGGTAAAATTAGTCTGTTAACAGACTAATTTAGAGAGGAAGAATCTTATTGGAAATGATCGAACAATTAAAGCGATACCATGCCCTTTATAACGCCCTTTGGCGGGAAACAAACGCAATCTATGAGGAATGGGCAAAACAGCGTGGCTGGTCTTACTGCGAATTGCTTGTGATTTTATCCTTAGTTGAAAATCAGGATACATGTAAGCAAAAAGATATTTGCCAGCTCTGGCAACTCCCAAAACAAACTGTCAATACCATTCTTAAAAAATTTCTTGTACATAGATGGGTCGAACTGGCCCCCTGCAAAGAAGATCATCGGAATAAGGTGATTCATTTGACCATAACGGGCAAGGAAACTTTTGAAGCGGTTGCCAGTGCACTACAGCACTGTGAAGAAATTGTCTGGGAACGACTTGGTAAAGATCGGGCCGATACCCTGATCGAAAATACCAAGCGCTATAATCAATTCTTCCGGGAGGCAGGAATTGATGAGAATACATAAGGACTTTTTTCACTATGTCATTCCTTCCATGTTGGCGTTTGCTCTATCCGGGATCTACGCCATTGCGGATGGTTTCTTTGTAGGAAACGCCCTGGGAGATAATGCCCTCGCCGCAATCAATGTGGCCTATCCTTTGACCGCTTTTTTACAGGCGGTTGGAACCGGAATTGGCATGGGCGGTGCTATCCGTTACGCAATCAGTAAAGGAAACCAAAACGATCACCTTGGACAACAGTATTTTGGAATGTCTCTCCTTCTTTTGATGTTTTCTGGTATTCTTTTGACCGGTCTGTTTCTATGGGGAGCGCCGTCCATCCTGCATCTTTTTGGCGCTTCCGGAAAAATTCAACTGTTGGGAGAAGAATATTTGCTCTATATCAGCTATGGAGCTCTTTTCCAAGTGTTGGGTACCGGCCTGGTTCCCTTCATTCGAAACATGGGCGGCTCTGTCATCGCTATGGTTGCTATGGTCACTGGATTCTTAACAAATATTGTCCTTGATTATTGGTTTGTTTGGGTTTTACCTTGGGGAATGATGGGCGCGGCCATCGCAACCGTAATTGGTCAGGCGATGACCTTTCTGGTATGTGTTGCTTTCTTTGCCGCTAAAAAGCAAAAACCGTCCTTTGCATTTCAAGCGAAGAGGGGGTTTTTCATAAAGCATATTTTAGGGGTTGCCCTGTCCCCCTTTGGCTTGACCTTTTCTCCGAATATCACATTGATTCTCGTGAACAAAAGCGCAGCGTTGTTTGGCGGTACAATGGCGGTAACCTGCTATGCATCCATCAGTTATGTTTCCTCTGTGGTAATACTGTTGCTACAGGGAATCAGCGATGGCAGCCAACCGCTGGTCAGTCTCGCCTATGGAGAAGGGAATATTCCACGTGCAAAGGCAATTCGCAACTTCGCTTATCAGTTTTCGGTTCTAATATCGGCAATTTGTGTGGCTGTCTTATTTGCTGTACGAGGACATGCAGCAGAATTGTTCGGGGCCTCTCCGCAAGTCACACAAGAGGTTGCAAAAATTCTGCCGATTTTCCTTTGTGGCTATTTATTTATCAGCATTTCCAGAGTCACAACTGCCTTTTTCTATGCCATCAGCGAAAACCTACAGGCATATCTGCTCATTTATGGAGAACCTCTCCTCTTATTGCTTCTGTTGCTGATCCTCCCACAAACCATCGGAATCCTAGGAACTTGGCTTGTCATCCCCATTTCTCAGATTGCCCTATCCCTCCTAGGCCTTTTTATGGTTTGGAAGGATCACCAAATGGCGCAGGTCACACCCGTTATGGAATCTCATAACAATTGATTTTCTGTTCTCGCAAAAGTTGTTTTCGCTCTCGATGGGTTGGCATGACGTCGTCCAGCACTTTGTAAAATTTCCACGAGTGGTTGGGTTGGACCAGATGAGCCAATTCATGTGCAATCACATATTCGACACAAGCTGCAGGCGCTTGCGCCAAATATAGATTCAAGGTAATGGCACATTTTTGTGGGGAGCAGCTTCCCCAGCGGGTTTTCATTTTACGAATTCGAAATGACGGCAAAGGAATCCGATATGCTTTAAAAAGTGGAAATACCCGTTTGATCATCCTTTCAAACATGTCATAACATAGAGAATGGTACCAAGTATCAAACAGCTTCTTTCGCTTTGTTTCATCTGCAGGATCCCTGAGTTGAAGGACAACATTTTGTTCCTGAATGGAAACTTGTTCTCGGTCGGACATTTCCACACAGAGATGATAGATGTGTCCTAAAAAGCAAACGGGTTCTCCTGTAACATAGATACGGGGCATTTGTGTTTCCTTCTGACATGCAATATAGGCCGCCTTTGCCCGAACAATCCAGGCAGCTTTCTTTTGAATGATGTGATCTACTTCCTCTGCTTTTACACTGCGGTTTGCAGAGACATGTACGATTCCTCCTGCGGTGATTCGAATATTCACATTTTTTACTTTCTTATAATGCAATTGATATGGTACGGATTCTCCGTTCCATAGGACAGTTCGCTCCATTTTACAATATCTCATCCTTTTATTGACAGTTCTTTTTGAAGCTATTATAATCAAACGCACTCGCAGATGCAATCAAAGCGGAACATTCGTAGGAAATGCATACAGAATATATTTGAGAAAAGAATAGGAGAGATTGTCCATGCAGCCCATTTCCATTCGGTATCTTTACAACAGCGGTTTTGCGGTGGAAACCGCCTCACATTTTTTGATCTTTGATTATTATTTGGACACGCCGCATGGTGGCAGTCCCGAACAAGGAGTAATTGATCCCTCCATGCTGCAAAAGCGCAATGTGGTTGTTTTTGTATCCCACAGCCATGCGGATCATTATAATCCCGTCATTTTTGAGTGGCGTAAGGGTCATTCGAACATTCGCTACATTCTTGCGGAGGAAATACCAACAAAAGAGGAGGTTCTCTCGGTTTCCCCCTCTCGGACATATGATTTGGGTGATCTTCAGGTCCGCACGTTGGATTCTACCGATCTGGGGGTCGCGTTTCTCATAAAAACAGATGGACTCTGTCTTTATCACGCAGGCGATCTCAACTGGTGGCATTGGAACGATGAACCGGAACAGGCCAATCAAGATATGGCCCGCCGTTACCAAGAACAGATTGATTCTTTGCAGGGAGAATCCATAGACTGCGCTTTTATCCCTGTGGACCCACGCCAAGAAGAGAATTCGCTTTTGGGATTGGAATACTTTATGAAAAAAGTAGGCGCTCGTTGGATTGTCCCCATGCACTTCGGTTCACAGTATACCATTTTTGACCGAATGGATCACGATCCCCGCACGTTTCCCTATCGCAACCGAGTTTTGCATATTTCCCACCGTGGACAGCTTTTACAAATTTCTGAATAAACCGTCCAATATAAAGAGGGTGTCCCAAAAGTCATAAAATGACGGAAGGGATACCCTTGTTTTTTCGAAACTCAAATACTTTTCCAAATAGAAAGAGGATGCTCCTTTCCTATGAATCGAAAAATTCGTAGTTTTAGGACATCCTCTTCCTCATTTTTACAGTTTCGGTGTCAATTCCATTTTCCCTATGGCGCACCGTCACAAACGGGTGAATAAATCCTCCCGTCTGTGTTCTCTAAGGATTCCACACGAAGTGGCCTTTTTCTATCACAGGTTAAAATGGCGAATCGCACGTTGTAGCGATCGATCAAAAAAGAAAAAGTCATGCCCTCCCTGCCACTCTTCATATTGGAAGGCAAAACCGAACGATTCGATTTGCTCCTGAAATTGGATGTGGGAGGAACGGAACGCATCATAACTGCCACAAGTCATATAGATTGCTGGTTTGACAGTGGCCTTTTGTAAGCCTCTCGCCAATTCCAAAAGATCATACTCCGGCTTCCATTCCAAGTCCTCTCCAAAAATGGAAAGAAAATCGTGGAATAGCTGTTCGCCATAGTGGTCGACAAACGATTTTGTCTTTCCATTCTTCCGCAGTTCTTCCAGCCCCTCTTTGATATCCAAACAAGCGGAAGAAAATGCACCGCACATTCCATACTGTTCTGGGCGGGACAATGCACATTTTAAAGCGCCATAGCCGCCCATTGAAGCCCCTAGAACCGCCGTATCCTCTCGCCGGGCAGAAATCTGAAAAACCTGTTTGCAGAGCACCGGCAATTCTTCTGTCACATATGTAAAATAGCGCGAGCCATACCGCATATCGGTATAAAAACTCCGTACTGCATCGGGAAGGATATAAATCGTATGCCCTTCTCGTGCATAGACCGGAAGCATCGAATTGTCCACCCAGGTCGCACTATCTCCACACAGTCCATGCAAAAGATAGGCCACTCGATATGGTCCATTCTGTTTCAAATCACTGGGGGTTACAATCGTAATTCCTGTATCCTTTTCCAGAGTTTTGGAAAAAACCGTTCCCCGTAAAATCAATGGAACTCACTCCTTCATGAACTCTCACCAAAGAAGGGAGAAAAATGTTTTCATTTGAAAATGTATTTCAGGTATAAAAGCGGCCCAGCGGTAGAAAAAGACGCGGTCCATCCTAGCGAAATGTCCAGCTTATGGCTCTCTTTAAATGAGACGTTCCGCTGCACGCTGTGCATGTGCTGCATAAACAGCACGAATTCCAGGATACTCACCCAAACCTTTTAAAACCGTCTGTACAGGGTATCCCCGCTCCTCAAATGCAGCCTTCCAGGAATTTTTATCCCCCGCCATGTCGTTCCGGGCATGATCGCCCGCTACTACCATCAGCGGTGCAAGAATTATTTTCTTAGGCTGAATGGACTCTACTCGCCGGAGTACCGATAGAATACTTGGATAAGTATCCACCGTACCTACAAAAATATTGTGTGCACCATGGTCCTTAAAGACATAATCCAACGCCGCATAGGCAGTATTGGCACTGTGCTTGGTTCCATGTCCCATCAAAACCAACACTTCTTCGGGGGAAAGCGTGGTAAACTCCGTTTCAATGGCATCAGCGACTGCCTCAAAGTCTTCCTGCGCAGTCAAAAGGGGGGCGCCACAGACAATCTGGTCAAACCAATGCGCATATTTTTCCGTTTCACGTACCATGGCCTCTTGTTCTTCGCCATTAACCACATAGGTAGACTGACACACTACGCGAGAAACCCCTTCCTCTCGAAGCTGCCCCAATGCTTGCCAGACATTCTGCATCGGTTCCCCTGCCGCTGCCAGTTTTCGCAAAATTGTTGGACTTGTAAGAGCGCGTTTTACGTCCCATCCGGGAAATGTTTCCCGCATCGTCTGTTCAATCGCACCGATGGTCTTCTCACGGGTTTCTGCATAAATAGTACCAAAGCTTACTGCCAAAATCGCATTTCTGCTCATGGTATCGCTCCTTTCAACGGTTGCTGCATCGATTGTTGTGACTGTATTGAAAACGCTCATAAGCTTCGCCCCTCCGCCAAATAAAGCATAGCGTTACAAATTGCAGCAGCTACATTGCTGCCGCCCTTTCGGCCGTGCGCTACAATATGGGGAATATCACTGTGCAAAAACAACTCTTTTGCCTCTACCACATTGACAAATCCAACCGGAACGCCGATCACCAACTCTGGATGAAGAATTCCTTCGCCGATCAATTCATACAAACGAACCAAAGCTGTAGGCGCATTGCCAATAGCAAACAACAGCGGCCTATCCAAAGCAGCTGCACGCTCCATACTGACAAAGGCCCGGGTCACTCCTCGCGCTTTAGCCTCACGCGCGACAAGTTCATCCGACATAAAACAAATAGCCTCCCCGCCAAAAGGAGCGAGGCTTTTTTTATGAATGCCGGAACGAACCATTTCTGTATCGGTCACAATATAGGCGCCTTTCTGTAAAGCTTCGACGCCCTTTTGTACCGCATCCGGCGAAAAACACAGATTATCTACATAGTCGAAGTCCGCTGTAGTATGGATCACTCGTTTGATGACCGGGGCTTGCTCTGGATCAAGGCGCCGTGTACCCAGCTCCTTCTCTATGATCGAAAAACTGCGCTTTTCGATTTCTTCTGGTAAAACCGTCTCAAACATCTGCTCGCCCTCCTTCCGACAGACCCTGTTCCAAAATAGAGTAGATTCGATTCATATCCAAATGTTCTCGCAGTGCATCCGCTAGGAGGTTATACTGTTGCTCTTTAAAAGCATGTAGATCGATTGATTGCAAAATATCCCCCTTGATTCCCTTTCGGCGGAGCAGAATCCGTATCAAGGCGCTGGCCGGCTCTGCATCAAAAAAGCCGTGCGCATATGTACCGTAAATATTGCCGAATACCGCACCGTCCTCTTTCTCCATGCCATTTAACTCGGTAAGAACCGCAAAAGGGGAAATACCATCCCGGCGGATGGTGCGCCCCATATGAATCTCATATCCGATAAATGGTACCCCCGCTAGCTCTCTCAAAGCGCCTTCCACGGGTTGAACCATCCCCCGAACACGAGTCCGCACCTTTTCTGTAGCATATACAGTATCCACCGGCAACAGCCCCATGCCTTCCATGGCGCCACCGCCCTCCACCCCTTCTGGGTCACGTATGGTCATCCCAAGCATCTGATAGCCCCCACAGATTCCCAACACAGGGCCACCCTCCGCGGCATATCGCTGGATGCACGCCTCCAAGCCATTGTCTCGCATCCAAGCAAGATCGCCCATTACATTCTTTGTTCCGGGCAACAACACCAGATCGGGCTTTCCAAACTGCTCCGGCCGCCCCACATACCGCAAGGTGACGCCGGGAACCCGTGCCAGCGGCTGAAAATCGGTAAAATTGGAAACTTTGGGCCAACGGATGACTGCCAAATCCAACAATCCTTCGCGCGGCGTACGGGATAAGGATTCCGACAGGCTATCCTCATCATCCAGTTCAACAGAGAGGTAGGGAACCACCCCTACAAATGGCACATGAGTTTTTTCCTCCAGCATCCGGAGACCAGGTTTTAATAATTCTACATCGCCGCGGAACTTATTGATAATCATTCCCTTGACCATTGCGCGCTCCGATTCTTCCAGCAGTGCCATCGTTCCATATAAAGAAGCAAAAACGCCGCCGCGGTCAATATCCCCTGCCAAAAGGACGGGGGCATGCGCCAGTTTTGCCATCCCCATGTTGACAATGTCCTCCTGTTTGAGGTTGATCTCCGCAGGGCTTCCCGCCCCTTCCAATACGATAATATCGTTCTCTTTTTCCAGAGAATGGTAGGCATCCAGGATGGGCCGAACCAACTGCCTTTTGTATTGGTAATAGACCGATGCATCCATATTGCCAATGGGTACGCCGTTGACAATCACCTGGGAGCCCGTATCATTCGTGGGCTTGAGTAGAATGGGATTCATCCGCACGCTTGGTTCTGTGCCGGCCGCTTCCGCCTGCATCACCTGCGCCCGTCCCATCTCCAATCCCTCGGTTGTAATATAGGAATTGAGCGCCATATTCTGTGATTTAAAAGGTGCTACCCGGTAGCCGTCCTGCCGGAAAATCCGACATAGCCCCGCCACTAAAAAGCTCTTTCCCGCATTGGACATGGTCCCCTGTATCATAATCGCTTTTGCCATCTCTATTCCTCCAAAGCACCTGTCAGTGCGGTAAGCAGCCGCCCATTTTCCTCACGGCTGCGCACTGCAATTCGATAAAAACGGTTGTCCAGCCCCCGATAATTGCCGCAGGGACGGAGAAGTACTCCCCGCCTCTCCAAACGCTGCTGTAACGGCAATTCTCCTTTCGTGCGAAAGAGCAGATAATTGGCCTCCCCTGGAAACACCTGCAATCCTCGTGCGGCAAGCTGTTGGGAAAGCCATTGTCGTTCCCTGCAGATCACAGAACGCGTCCGTTCCAAATATCCTGTTTCCTGCAAGGCTGCGATCCCTGCCGCCTGCGCCGGAATGGATACGCCCCAAGGTTGTCCACTGGAAAAAAGCTGCTCTGCCAGCTGGCTGTCACCGCACAAACAATATCCCAAGCGCAATCCGGGCATAGCGAAACTCTTTGTAAACGCTTTGAGCAAAATCAGAGTTCCCCCTTCTCGAACGGCTCCTTTGAGAGTATGCTGTTCTGGGTATTCCAAAAAGTCATTGAAGCATTCATCTACAACCAAAAGAATTCCCAATTCATCACAGCGCCTCCAAATGGAATCCAGCAATCTTTGGGGGATCGTACGTCCTGTTGGATTGTTGGGATTACAGAGAAACAGTAGATCGATGTCAGGCGTCAAACTCTGCAAAAACGTATTGTTTAAAACAAATTGCTCTTCTTCTTGCAACGGAAAAAACGCTATGGAACAATTTCCCGCGCGGAGAGCTTGCTCATATTCTGCAAATGTAGGCGCCAAAAGTAGCGCCTTTTGCGGATTAAAAGCTGTCACAATTCGAAAAATGAGATCTGCGGCCCCATTCCCACAGACGATCTGTCCTTCAGGAATCCCTTCATACTGGGAAAGCGCCTTACGCAAGTCCCTGCAAAGAGGATCTGGATAATGCGTACACTGCTGCATCGCATCCATCGCCGCCCGAACGGCCTTCGGCGGCATTCCCAAAGGGTTGATGTTTGCAGAAAAGTCAAGCGGTTCTTCTCCCACTTTCTGGCGGACGGAGTAGATGTCCCCGCCGTGTACGATATTCATATCCAACCTCCCAGCCCGCCGAGTCCTATGCGGATTCCCATACCGATTGCCAAGGCCAAAACGGATGAGGCATAAAGCATCCGATTTGCCCGCCGAATGTCCTCCGGGCAAATCGGACGCAACCGATCACCAATGGCCGGTTTTTTATACAGTTTTCCAAAATAATAGGCATCGCCAGCCAGTTCCACGCGCAGCGCTCCGGCACAAGCCGCCTCTGTATGGGCACTATTCGGGCTGGCGTGCTTGCGGCAATCTCTTTTATAAATGCGGACCGCATTTCGTACATCCAGGCCGAGAAAAAAGGTGGACACAATCATCAGCCAGGCCGATAAACGCGCGGGAATCCAATTAAGCACATCATCCAACTTGGCCGCTGCCCATCCAAAATAGAGATACGTGTCGTTTTTATATCCAACCATAGAATCCATGGTATTGACCGCTTTATAAAACAATCCCAGCGGCGCGCCCCCCAAGGCCAAACACAAAAGAGGAGCAATCTCGCCATCCGATGTGTTTTCCGCCACTGTCTCAACCGCTGCTTTTGTCACCCCTTCCTCTGTTAGCGCCTGTGTATCCCTCCCTACAATCATCGAAACGGCACGTCGTGCTCCCGCTAAGTCGTGGGCACACAAACGGTCATAGACCTTGCCGCTTTCTACCCGAAGCGCCTTTGCCGCCAGCATCTGATAGCACAAGAGCGTTTCCAGCGCAAGCCAGAGGCCAGGATGCAACAGATAGGCCCCCCATAAGAGCAAACAGCCCACTCCACAGGATATAAGAGGTACTCCAACCGCCAAAAATATTCCCGCTATTCGTTCTCCCTGCGGCGTTTTGGGAAAGACCGTCCGTAGAAACTTTTCCAAATGGGTTATGAGCCACCCAATCGCACGTACAGGATGCGGCATCCAATGTGGATCTCCAAAACAGAGATCCAACAGGAACCCCAAAGGCAGAGGCAACAAAAACAACACCTCAGTCATGTCTCCACCTCCCGCTTGATACAGGTAGCAGTTCCGCAAAAGACGCGGTCCACACGTACGGCGCGTTCCGCCAGCCAGCAGCAAATTCGCCCTGTCTCTTCCCGCCAAGACCGCTCAAAAGCATCCATTGGAACTACTCCGCACCCGATCTCATCACAGAGGACAATCAATTCCGAATGGTCGCGCAAAAGAGCCTCGATCTCTGCCTGCGGGGAGATTCCTTTTTCCAGTAGATCCCGGACAAGCTGATGTAAGGAATTGAGGATGGGAAGATGGCGCGCCTCATCCAAGGAAACAGCTACATCGGATTCTGTATAACCGGTCTGCTGTAAAATCCACCGCAGTTTCCCCTGATGAGCTCCGCCAATGATTAATCGCATGCCGTTCGCATCCTTTCAAATCCATTTTTGTACAAGTACTACCGCTGCCAGCTCGACTAGCTCGCATAGTTGCAAAAACCATCCCGCCAAATCCCCGGTTATTCCTCCGAATTCCTTGCGGGAAACATGGTAATAGAAGCCAAACATTCCCAGAGACGTTCCAAGGACCGCACCTCCCACAACGGGTTGAAGCAGAAGCATCAGCCCCCCGAACAGAACCAGGTATCCCATCAAAATCCATGCAGTCCGCTGTTTTGCCGCCGCATTGGAAAACATCGCCAACAATCCACTGGTTTTGGCACAAGGGAATTGTACAACGGAAAGGCCGCTCAATGCCCTGGACCATACAAAACCTAACGCCAACAGGCACAGGGTCGTTCTATCCGGTTTCCATTCCGTCCACAAACAAAAGGTGATAAGGAAAAAAAGGCAACAACCGATCACTGCAAAAGCGCCGCAATTGGAATCCTTCAAAATCTCCAATTTGCGTTCCATCGATTGACGGGACCCCAATGCATCCAAAGTATCACAAAATCCGTCCAAATGGATTCCCCCCGTCAACAAGACGGGGAGAACGGTCATTCCGCCGGCAAAAAGGCCAGCCCCAATTCGCAGATAGCCTGCCAGCCAGCCCCATCCACAAAGCACTAGACCGATCACCAAGCCAACCAGAGGGAAGAAACACATCACATAACGCATATCCTCTTTTTTCCATTCGGTTCTTGGCATAGGAATGCGCGAATACATGGAAAAAGCAATCAGGCAAGAATGTATTAAACGCATGAAGCGCCCCTCCCTTTCTGCACAATTGGAATCCCACAGACGACTTCGACCACACGATCTGCCCTGTTGGCTAACGCCTCATTTAGGCAGCCCAATTGCGCGAGGTAGCCCTGCGTGGAAGAATCATATTGGATTCCATCGGAAAAAATCGCATTCGAGACTACAATGACGTCCGCCGCGGTCGTAAAAAGCCGGTCCATCCCCCGTAGGATAGAGGCCTCGGCATGTTCCCCTGCTCCCTCTGGGCAATAGCACTCATTTGCCAAAAGGTTTGAAAGACATTCCAACAGCACAGCCGCCCCCGTTGGAACAACCAGCTTTTCCAACGCTAGAGGGCATTCCACTGTAAAAAATCCCTTGCCCCTGCGAAGGGCGCGATGCCGTTTCACTCGCGCCCGGCTTTCCGCGTCCTGCGCCAACATAGTTGCGACATAGAGGCGCGGAACTCCGGGGGACTGCATCGCCAATTCCTCCGCATAGGCAGACTTTCCGCTCGCCGCTCCTCCGATAATCAAAGTAACCACCGAATCCCCCTCCTCAGTGCAGCGGCCGGTAGGGTTCTATGGAAATTTGTTCAAATGTCCGCATGCTGCCGTAAACCGCACAGGCCATATCCAGAAGTGGTAACGCCGCCACTGCGCCGGTTCCCTCCCCTAAGGTCATGTCCGCCGTCAAAAAGGGTTTCAGCTCCAACTCCTGAAGAATCCAATGGGCAGCCGGTTCCCCGGACACGTGACTGGCCACCATGTACTCCCTTGCTGCTGGACAGATGCGAGCAGCGAGTAAAGCCGCAGAGGCTGAAATAAAGCCATCGATCAGCACGGGCATTTGCACTGCGGCTGCCCCCAAAAATGTTCCGGCCATCCCGGCCAGATCCAGCCCGCCTACCTTTTGCAAAACATCGAGGGCATCCATTGGGTCCGGCGAATTCCTCGCGATGGCGCGGCGAATGGCCTCTCGTTTGCGCTCCAAACCGGCTGATGAAAGGCCCGCGCCACGACCGGCAACCTTTTCCGGGGGCAAACCAAGCAGGACCGAGGCCACAGCACTGCTGGTAGTTGTGTTGCCGATTCCCATCTCCCCTGTCGCAAGGATTCGATAACCCTGTTGTTTCAAATTCTGCGCCAGTTCGATACCAACCTCCAAGGCCCGTACCGCTTCTTCCTTAGTCATTGCCGGACCTTTTGTCATATTCTTCGTTCCATAGGCAATTTTTCGCCGGATGATTCGTTCTCCTGAAACTTCCCTCGCAACACCAATATCCACGGGGAAAACCTCTGCATGAGCGACCCTCGCCATCTTACAAACACTGGTATCCCCTTTGGAGAGGTTTTCCGTCACAACTGCGGTCACCTCCTGCCCCGTCTGTGTGACCCCCTCCTCTACAACACCGTTGTCTGCACAGAATACAACCAATGCACGGCGGCTGAGATCCACCTCTACCGTACGGGTCATCCCCGCAATCCGTGCAATCGCCTCTTCCAGCAAGCCCAATCCGCGCAACGGTTTGGCAATACAATCCCACCGTTGCCAGGCACGTTCCTCCGTTGCCCGGTCTGCGGGATGGATTTGGCAAATGGTTTCTTCCAAGGTCATCCGTTTTATACCCCCTCAAATTGCGCGCACTTCTCCAGAAAATGCTGCGCCCAACGTGGATTCGATGCAAAATGGAAATGGGGGAACCCCGCAAACAGGGATTCCGATACATGGATACAAGGCCAGGTCTTTCCTGTGGAAGGCTTCTCCGCCAAGCAGCCATCCCCATTGTCCGTACTGGTCCAATAGTGGAATTCATGGACAGGAAGCTTCTCTCCGGCCCGACAAAGAAGATTATCCCTTTGCGCGGTCAACGTCGCGTAACCGAACCGCTGTAACTTCTCGGTCCGTATCCCATCCGCCAAAATGGTCCCCACCATCCGGCGAGGGGTTCCATAGGAATCCTCCAAGGTCCGATGCAGGTAGAGAAAGCCCCCACATTCTGCAATACAGGGCATTCCCTTCTGTATGGAGGTATACAAATTTTCTCTTATCGAATGGTTCTTCTCCAGGTCCTCGCCATAGAGTTCTGGATAACCGCCGCCCAACAGGACACCGTTACACCCTGCGGGGAGCATGGAATCCACCAGTGGACTGAAATAACAAAGTTCTGCCCCCAGATGCTCCAACAAACGCAAGGAATCTGCATAATAAAAACAAAAGGCACGATCACGCGCCACTGCAATGCGCGGACGGCAGAAATCCCCCCTATCAGGCGGCGTATAAGGCTCCTCTTGTAGCGGTTCGGCCCGTTCTGCAAGAGACTGAATACCATCCAAATCAATCGTACATTCCGCCTGGTCAGCCAAAAGGTCCAGCTTTGTCTGAAGTTGGAGTACTTCTTCTGCTGTTATCAAACCCAAATGGCGGCTTTCTAAGGAAACCGCCTCTAGTTTCGGCAAATACCCAAGGGATCGAATTCCAAATTCCTGTTCCACCCGTTCATGAAGCGCGGGATACTGGCTGGGAGATAAACGATTCCAAAGAACTCCGGCTATCCGGCTATCTGAGCGATATGTAAGAAATCCCTTGATCTGGGCCAGCAACGATTGTGCTGCTCCACGCCCATCCAACACCAAGACAGCCGGCGAGTGAGTTGCACAGGCCAAATCGTAACTTCCGGCCCGTTCCGTAAGACCAATTCCATCGTAGTATCCCATGACCCCTTCCATCAGGGCCAAATCCGCCCCCTGTGCGTCTTCCATCAATAGCCGGCGGACCGTTCTTTGTCCCAACAAAAAAAGGTCCAGATTGTAGGATGGTATCCCAAGGACCTCTCGATGAAACATCGGATCAATATAATCCGGGCCACATTTAAAAGCGGAAAGCTTCCTCCCACGCCGGTGCAGCGCACGCAAAATCGCGCAAGCCACCGTCGTTTTTCCCGCACCGCTGGATGGTGCAGCCAGCAGAACCCGCGGCAAAGAAACCGTCATATCCCCGCCCCCTGTCCGCTGAGAATGTAGACTGGGTTTTGCCCCAACATCATATGAACCTTTCCTGCGCGCTTTGCTCGGGAAACCGCTATCTGTGAAATCATGACATCCACAAAACCGAGTGTGTTCAGGGCCTGTGTCGCCGCTGCAACCGTTTCCAACGTAATTGCATTGATTACTACCCGCACATATGGATTCTTTTGCAGGGCCAATTGTAGAATCTCCTCTACCATTCCACCGCTGCCGCCAAGGAACACACTGTCCGGTGCAGGCAGATCTTGTAGCACCCCTGGCGCTGTGCCGCGGACAATCCGCATATTGGATAGGCCAAATTTTTCGCGATTCTGTTCGATTAACCGGCAAGCATCTTCGTCACGCTCCACCGCATAAACCGCCCCACAGGGCGCTTGCAACGCCATCTCCACGGATACCGACCCGGTTCCTGCCCCGACGTCCCAAGCGGTACTCCCCCGATTCAGCCCCAAGCGAGAAAGCGAAACACATCGTACTTCCGATTTTGTCATCGGCGTATTTCCCCGAATAAAACAATCATCGGGCAATCCGAAACCGCCCGGACACAATGGTGCAGGATTTTGAATCAAAAGTGCACTTAGAGGTGCAAACGACCGATTTGCAAATTCGAGGGCAGACCCGGTGGAGATCCGCTCATCGGGGTAAGATAAATACTCTCCCACCGAGACGGTTACATGCCCCAAGCCTTCTCTGCGGAGTTCTTTACATAGATCTTGAACGGAAACCATCCCGGTCAACGCAAAGACCTTTTCATGGGTCCTCACTTCTCCCGGCAAGTTACACGCCTGTCCATGCGCGCTCACTAGACACGCATCTTCCCAAGGGATATGCAACTTGGCGCAAAGATACGCCACCGTGCTGATACCACAGCACTCCCGCACTTCCACGTGCTGAAAAAGGCTGCGCAGTTTCTTGGCGCCGCTATAAAAGCCGACATCCCCGGAGAGTACCACGCCTACACATAGAAACTCCGGATGAGCCTCTACAAAAGCAGCTATTTTTTCCGGAACGGTTGCCGCCCACTTTTCACAGGTGAGATCTGGAAAGGCATCCAACATACGCTGCGCGCCAATCAGACAATCACAGCTTTTTAGAACGTTCCAGGCGCCGATGGTCAAGGTGTCCCGGTTTCCCATTCCGATGCCCACCAGCCAGATTGTCTTTGCCATGTCAGTCCCTCCCTAAGACAAATGAAATCTTACGCACAACTTTTTCCAAAGTTCCATATAAGAGTCGCCGGACACTTGTGGAGGGCGGCCAATCACCACGGTACGCACGTCCGCCTTCTGTGCTGCACGGAGCTTTTCCCAAAAACCGCCCGCTTTACCAGATTCCTTTGTCACTAAGATCTGAATCTGAAATTGGTGAAACAAAGCAAGGTTCAGTTCCTCGGAAAACGGTCCCTGCATGCAGATCAAATGCCCCGGCGCAAAACCGAGCGAATTTCCCTTGCAGATTGCCTCCTCTGTTGGAAGCATCCGCACAAACAGCCGGTCTTGATAATGCGGAACATTCACAAACGCAGAAAGCTCTTTTGACCCCGTAGTCAGTAAAACATTCCCCGGCAATTCCGCGAGCGCCTCGGCCGCCTCTTGTGCGGTTGCAACATAGAAGCAGTCCCCCTGCCATTTTGGTGTGGCTTCCTCCCGCAGTAGACGAAAATAATCCGTACCGGTCTCCTGGCAAGCGGCGAGAATGTTTTCTGTAGCCAAAACAGCATACGGGTGCGTTGCATCCACGACACAATCGACGGGATGCATACGTAAAAACGAAACCATCTCCTCTCGATCCATCCGGCCCTGGAGAACCGAGGCATGTGCATGGTTTAAAAGCAATTCTCCATACGCGGTTGCCACACTGACAAAAAGGGAAACGCCACACGCAGAAAGACGTTCGGCCAGCTGTCTGCCCTCGCTCGTTCCTGCAAACAGCAAAATCTGCGCCATCACTTTGCCTCCTTACTGGTGTATATATCCACGCGGCGTCACTAGACGTCCATTGATAACACGCGTCTGGGAGTTTCCAATAAATACTGTGGTGAACATATCCGCCTGATAATCCCGGAGTTCCTCCAACGTCATCACGGTCCAGGATTCCCCTTCGCGGCCAATCGAACGGACCACTCCCACGGGCGTCTCTGCCGGACGGAATTGCCGGACAATCGCACAGGCCCTGCAGAGATAGTCTGCACGCTTTTTACTGGAAGGATTATATAGGCAGAGCACAAAGTCCGCTTCCGCTGCACAGGCCAATCGCTTTTCGATCGAAGCCCAAGGGGTTAAAAGATCGCTCAGACTCACGACCGCAAAGTCGTGGGAAAGAGGGGCGCCCAGAAGCGCTGCCCCACTGCATGCAGCGGTCACGCCCGGCACTACCTCGATGTCCAGCTGAGGAAACCTCTGTGCAGCCTCGAGCGCAGGGCTGGCCATCCCATAAACGCCCGCATCTCCGCTACAAATTAGAGCAACCGTCCGGCCTTCAAGCGCATATTTTACCGCCATCTCGCAGCGCTCCACTTCCCCACGCATTGAAGTGGTTAAGAACGTTTTATCCGGAAAAAAGGGCCGAACCAAATCGACATAAGCCGTATATCCCACAATTACCTCACTGCAATCCAAGGCCGTTTGCGCCCGTTGCGTCATCTGCGCCGCTTCCCCCGGTCCGATTCCAACAATATAGAGCTTCATATCTGTCCCCTCTTTCTGTGTCCTCTCTATTTCTTCAAAACCGAACGACCAGTGGGGCCGCTGCCACCGCGACTGTTACCCCGGAGAATGCAGTCTTTCGCACCAACAGAGTTCCTCCGCTGGCCAGCACGGCTGCTCGTTCGCATACATTGCCGACGCCGACTGTATTCTGTACGAACGCCGAGCTTGTGAAGGCTCCTTTGACCTGCAAAAGTTGTTCTGCCGTAAAGAAACGGCTGAAAAGTCTATTTGCTTTACAGTACTCAAAAATCCCGATTTCATCCCCTTTTTTGTCGATCGAAGCAACATTTCGTACACTTTCCATGTAAAGGGATTTACCTTGCACAGAATAACGGACCGCCTTTTCAATAGTCTCTCTCGAAGTCCCTCTTTTACATCCAATTCCCAGGGTAAGGATTCGCGGTAGCAGCCAACAGGTCTGTTCAAAATTTGCTTCATAGGAGAGTGCGATACGAATTCCCACAGCTCCTTTGCTCTTTTTTACCACTCCTGCGGGCAATTCTCCTTCTAAGGGAAAATCGCAATAAAACCCAACTGGATCTCCGTTGAGAATCGCCGCTGAAACAGCTTTCGCCGCTTCCGGGCGCATTACGCAAAAATCCTGCTTGGCCGCCCATGTATCCACCGCAAATACACCATTCCGGTCAGTCGCGGTTGTTACCACAGCTTGCGCTCCGACGGCAAAAGCAATTTTTTCTGCCAGGGAATTGGCTCCTCCTATATGGCCGGATACCAACGGCACAGCAAACCGGTTGCAATCATCGATCGCAACAACTGCCGGATCGTGAAACTTGCTCTTTAAATAGGGAGCGATACTTCGGACCGCTATACCACAGGCCCCAATAAAGATGAGCGCATCCGCTTTTTCAAAAGCGGATGCGGTCCACTCGGCAAGGGAATCCAACGGATCGACATCTTTCTTCACATATTTTAAAGGTGCACTGAGACGGCATAAATTTCCTTCTTGCTGCAAAAAGGAAATCAAGCGGAGCCCCAATTGAACGCCATTGGAAGTAAAAGCCACACATTCAATCCGCATTGGAAGGACCCTTCTTTTGGGCAGTACGGTATCCGTGGGAAAAATCCGGTGCGTACAGCTTTGAGCGTTCATAAGCCTTTCCGAGGAAGTTGCCAATTAGAATCAAAGCTGTCTTTGTGATTCCATTTTTTGCAGCCATCTCCGGAAGTATCCCCACTGTCCCGTGAACCACCTTCTCATCCGGCCATGTTGCTTTATAGACAATTGCTGCAGGGGTTTCCTCAGAATATCCACCTTCCAAAAGCTGAGTGCGCAGGGCTTCCAGATAGGAGGTGCTGAGAAATACAACCATTGTCGCTCCATGTGAAGCAAAGCTGGAGATGGACTCCTTCTCCGGAACCGGAGTTCTCCCCGCCATGCGTGTAATCACAACGGACTGCGATACCCCAGGAAGCGTATACTCTGCCTGCAAAGCTGCTGCTGCACCACAAAATGAGCTAACCCCCGGCACTACTTCATAGGACACCCCAGCGGAATCCAAAGCATCCATCTGTTCCCGTATAGCACCGTACAAACAAGGATCACCGGTATGCAGCCGTACGACGTTTTTTCCTGCGCGCTCTGCAGTGATGAGCACCTGCAATACCTCTTCCAAGGTCATACGAGCACTGTCATAAATCTCACAGTCCGGCTTTGTGTAGGTCGTGAGAATATTCGGATTGACCAGAGAACCAGCATAAACGACGGTATCCGCTTCTCCCAAAAGGCGGGCGCCGCGCACAGTAATCAAATCCACCGCACCGGACCCTGCCCCTACGATATGAATCATTCGACCCTCTTCTCTCCTTTCAAACGTCCCAACAGTATGGACGCATCGGTAGTCCGTCCTAACAGACCATATACATTGGAAAATAACACCGCCCCAACCATCAGCTTTCGATGGACCCGGGCATTCATGTGAAATTGAATTTTCTCCATCAAACCGTCCATGACAGACTGTAACAGGGAGGCATCCTTTAATAAATCAAATGCCTCATCCGTTGTGACACACTCCATCAGACGGTTCGCCAAATTGCGGGAAGCGCCGCAAAGAGCCGCATGTGCAGTCAGGATCTCCATCCGGGCATCTGCATAGCGTGAGTGGGTATTCATCACGCCTCCAGCCAATTTAACCAGTTTTCCCGCATGTCCAACCAACAAAAGGCCTTCAAATTGGAATTCCACGGCCATATCCAACAGCTCTCCGATATAATTGCTACAGATCACCGTACGGCAGGAAAGCTGCATGCGCTCTCGGAGAAACGTTTCTCCATAATTTCCCGGAACAGCTACAACGACCTGTACCCCGGAAGCACGAAGCTGGCACAACTCTGTGCGGATTGTTTCGATCAAAGCGCGCTCGCTCATCGGTTCCACAATCCCTGTGGTCCCCAATATAGAGATTCCTCCCACAATTCCCAATCTTGGATTAAACGTCCTCTCTGCAATGGGTTTACCCTCTGGAACCGACAGGATCACATGCCAGCCGCCACTATAGCCATATGCCATACTGACTTCCTGTAAGCTACTGGCGATCATGTTGCGCGGTCCAGGATTGATGGCAGCCTCTCCAACGGCACAGGCAAGGCCCGGCCGCGTCACACGGCCAATACCTTCCCCACCTTCAATAACAATCCCCTCTGCTAACTGGGAAACCTCTGCAAACACCAAAATGCCGTCGGTCACATCGGGATCGTCGCCGCTGTCTTTTTGAACTGCACAGGAGACGGATGCCTCCGAACGCTGTGTACGGCATATGGGCAATAAGAGCCGAATCCCTTTTGGCGTACAGAGCTCCACTTCGTTTACCCATTTGTTTGTAAGAATCATTTGTGCGGCAGCCTTTGCCGCTGCCGCTGCGCAACTGCCCGTGGTATACCCACACCGCAAGCGTTTTTGATCCTGGTAAACGTATTCTTCCAGCTTCATAAAAGCCTCCCGCGATATAAAAAACGCCATTCAGTAACTCGCATTACCGAATGGCGTGAATGGCGGAATAACAGGCCCAGAAGAAGCTTCTGCGCCCGCCTCGGGGTCCTTCAGCCACGCGCGCTCCAGTACCGTGGAGTCGCATGAAGGACGATAGGCAGGTATTCTGGCTCATACGTCTGCGCAACACTCCCCCTTCCCAGTTTCCCAGTGGTATTTTGGAATGTGCTCGGTATTCACAGCAACGGACTTGCGCGGGAATCACACCCGCTTCCCTTTTTCAGCCCCCTTTACGCAAAGGAGCACCTATATCCTGTGCTTTATTTTAAACAGATTTCTGTAGTTTGTCAACCGGCCGGTCTACATGCACATCCATCTGCGGAAATGGAATATGAATACCGGCACGGTCAAAAGCAAGCTTAACTTCCTCCTGCATCTGATAATACAGTGGCCAGTAATCATCGGTCTTGCACCATACGCGCACCAGCATCTGAATACAGCTATCTTTATGTTCTTCTACAGCGACCAATGGTTCCGGAGCCTTTTCTACCAGCGGATTTTTTTCGACCAGTTCTCCCAGGACCGCCTTTACTTTTGCAAGGTCATCGTTATAACTAATCGAGTAGTGCAAATCCAGGCGGCGCGTTTTCATCGCCGTATAATTTGTAATGGTACTGACCGTAACTTTGGAATTTGGAATGACAATTTCTTTATTATCAAAGGTCCGAAGGGTGGTAAACATGATTTCAATCCGTTCCACAACGCCCTCTACATTGTCCAGTAGTAAATAATCTCCAACCGTAAAAGGCTTTGTAAAAATGATCTGCGCACCGCTGGCAACGTTCGCCATATTTTCTTTAAGTGCAAGTCCTACGGTCACACCTGCCGCACCGATGGCAGCTATGATGGACCCGACTTCCACTCCCAGTTGCGCCAAGGCGGTGATACTGATGATGATTTTTATCGCCGCATTTGCCAAAGAACAAATAAACGTGATAATACCAACCTCTGTTCGAACGCGCAGCATTGCGCGCTTCATCAGGCGGATGATCACATTGCTCAGCCACCATCCAACTACAAAGATCAGTATCGCGCCAACGACATTTGGCAATATTCCTTCAAGCCAAACAAGGAATTTTTCCCACAATAATTCAAACGAAAGTTCCACTGTGCACCTCCAAGATAGCATTTCATCCATTGTTTACTAATATAACGAAAAATCAGGATCGATACAAGGCGTTGCGGAAAAATTGTTACGGAAATTTGTATGTTCTGTATATATTTTTCAAATATATTGCGTTTTTTATAAATAAATGGTATAGTATAGATAAATCCACAGCAATTCGTATTTGTAACACATCCAAACAACGCAAATGAACAGCCTGCATTGGCCGGCTTTCGGATGGCTGCGGCTTGAAATTGATTCCAGCAATGGAGAATGGAGGCAATTATGGAAAGCAGAGCGATTAAAATCAAATCCCCCAAAAATAGTAAGATCTCGATTAAAGTAATCCCAGGGCATTTTGCCACAAATCACTCGCACATCAACTATTATATCGATATGACCAGCATTAAACACCGCCACGCAATGGCCTATGAGGCTGCAGCAACTATGGCGATGAAATATGAGAATAATACCATGATCGATACCATTGTCTGTATGGATGGTTGCGAGGTCATCGCCGCTTTCCTGGCACATTACCTCTCTAAATCCGGCATTATGTCCATGAATGACAAAAGCGACATCAGCATCATCACTCCGGAGTTCAATACCAACGGACAGATGATCTTCCGCGACAATATTCAGCAGATGATCTGGCAGAAGAACATCCTGCTTTTGGTGGCATCGGCAACTACCGGCAAAACCATCAATCGCTCTTTGGAGTGTATCAAATATTACGGGGGCAATGTCGTTGGCATTTCCGCTATCTTTAGCGCGATCACCGAGATGGGTGGCGTACACATTGACACGATTTTTACGCCTGAGGATGTGCCGAACTATCAGACATACTCGTTTAAAGATTGTCCGGACTGTCAACAAAAGCGCAAGATCGACGCCATTGTCAACAGCTACGGTTATTCCAAGATTTAACGGATTCAATGGGTCGATGTTCATGGGAATGAATTCAATATGTAAGAAAACCCGCTGGCATGCCAGCGGGTTTTTATTCGTTAAGCTCTCCGGCAGCACGAGTGGGAAGCGCCACATAAAAAGCTTTCGTATCAAGAGAAGCAAACTGCTAACAACAATCTTTCGATGATCGGAGGTTCCGTTAAAACGATGATTGCCTGTTTACAACTGTGATGCAATCGAAATCGAGTTCTGTGCGTCTTGCGATGCGGTAGTAGGCCCCTATAGGGCTTCTTCAGCCTCTGGGATTAACCGGCGGGGGTTGACTGATAAGAACGAATCACCGCTACTGCATCTTCAATGTATCGGGATAATGCCTTTTCAACGACTCCTGCCACATGCACCCGACATTGTTCCACAGGAATCAGCACCTTCTGCGCTGGGCTAGCTGAAACCGCCGCCGCCATTGCCGGGGTGATCTCTCCCCACATCGCATTCGCTACCAGAATGCCAATGGGTCCCGCAACCACATCGGCTGTACGTACATTGTACTGCACCGCATTTTCCCCTGTAGCGCCGACATTCGCCCCCGCCTTAAGCATAGCAGAGGTTGCAATAGAGTTCGCACCAACTGCAACAATCTGTGTCTCCGGCAACTCTGCACGAAGGCGCTCTACCAGGTTCTTCCCGATTCCACCGCCCTGTCCATCAATCACAACAATCTGCATAACCTTCCTCTTCTCTGTGATTATTTATGATAGAGCTTTTTGGTTTGATATTTTGGCTCACAGGTCAGATTTACACCGAGTTTCCGGAATGTTGTCTCATCGACCTGGGAAAGGATGACCGACGAATGCGCCTCACATCCACGCAGCTTCGGCAACTGACGGAGAGCCAACTCCGCGGCCGGATTCGTAGCCGCACAGATGGAAAGCGCAACTAAGATTTCATCCGTATGAAGGCGAGGATTTTGGTTACCCAAATGTCTCGTTTTTAAATTCTGGATAGGCTCAATCACAATGGGAGAAATTAGCGGCATCGCGTGGCTGAGCCCCCCTAGGTGTTTAAGCGCATTCAACAAAACTGCGGCAGAAGCGCCCAACAGGGAGGAGGTCTTTCCCGTGATAATCTCCCCATTCTCCAGTTCGATTGCCGCAGCAGGCATGCCGGTTTGTTCCGCACGCTCCAACGCAGGGCGCACTACCCGACGATCCTCCACAGTGACCCCCGCCTGATTCATTACAAGTTCCAGTTTGTAAACCACATCCTCAGAGAGACGGCCTTGCCTCTGATCGCACATAGCGTGATAGTAACGGCGGATGATCTCCTGCTTGGATGCTTCCCGACAAACTTCATCGTCAATGATGCAATTCCCAACCATATTGACGCCCATATCCGTCGGCGACTTGTAAGGGCTGCTCCCGGCAATCTTTTCTAAGATCGCATTTAAAACCGGAAACACTTCCACATCTCGGTTATAATTGACCGTTGTCTGACCGTATGCCTCCAAATGGAATGGATCGATCATGTTGACATCATTGAGATCTGCTGTTGCCGCCTCGTACGCCAAATTCACCGGATGTTTCAGCGGAAGATTCCAAATGGGAAATGTCTCGAACTTTGCATATCCAGCTTTGATTCCATGTTTATATTCATGGTAAAGCTGAGAAAGGCAGGTGGCCATTTTACCGCTGCCCGGCCCCGGCGCAGTCACAACCACCAGCGGACGTGTGGTTTCCACATACTCATTTTTTCCAAAGCCTTCATCGCTGACTATGTAAGCGATATTTGAAGGATACCCTTCAATCGGATAATGCAAATACACCTTTACTCCCAGCTTTTCCAGGTGGTTTTTAAATGCATCTGCCACAGCCTGCCCCGCGTATTGCGCGATCACCACGCTGCCCACATACAAGCCAATATCCCGAAATGCATCGATGAGGCGCAGTACATCTGCATCATAAGTGATTCCGATGTCTCCACGCATTTTGCTTTTTTCAATATCTGCTGCATTGATGACAATAATGATTTCCACCTGATCGGAAAGATGCAAAAGCATTTTCATCTTACTGTCCGGCTGAAAACCAGGAAGTACACGCGAAGCGTGAAAGTCATCAAACAATTTCCCTCCCATTTCCAGGTACAGCTTGTTATCAAACATAGAAATGCGCTCCGAAATGTGCTGCGATTGTGTCTGCAAATACTTGTCGTTGTCAAACCCTACTGCTTTCATGTTCTACCTCTTTCATCATTTCCCTTTAAAACCACAATAACAGTAATATTATAGTAAAAGCAGGGAGAGATTGCAACTTTCTGTAGGAAGATTCTCAAATTTTAACTCTGCCAGAATGTGGTTACAACCTGTTCCAATTCTTTTACCGATCGGACCGTACGGGCGTGTTGCCAGTGCAGTGGGAACAGTTCGCGGTAGGATGCAGTTGAAAAACGGCTGTCGATCAGCAGAACTATCCCGCGGTCCTGTTCACTGCGGATGACACGGCCGGCTGCCTGTAGGACTTTATTCATCCCCGGATATTGATAGGCAAAGGGAAATCCTGCACCATTTATCCGGTCATAGTAAGTGCGCAAGATTTCTTGCTCTGCGTTTACTTGGGGCAACCCCACCCCGACAATTGCCGTACCAATCAACCGCTCTCCGCGCAGGTCTATTCCTTCCGCATAAATTCCGCCCAATACACAGAACCCCAGCAAAGTTTGCGGGCGGGCCACATCAAACTGCTCCAAGAATTCTCCCCTTGCCTCCTCAGTCATTCCAGAAGTCTGGAGCAAGGTGTCTACCTGCGGATAAAGCTCCCGAAAAACGCGGTAAACCTCATTCATATAGGAATAGGAGGGAAAATAGGCCAAATAATTTCCCCTTTTCCCATGCAACAGGGCCTTTAATAATTCTGCTACAGGTCGTAGACTTCGCTCCCGATCCCGGTACTTGGTACTGACCCAATCTGCAACAAAAAGGCCTAGATTGGCGGAATCAAAAGGTGAGGGTAGCGCATACTTTTTTGTCGCCTCGTTGCCGCCCAAGACGGCAGTAAAATAGTCCAAAGGGGAAAGCGTCGCAGAGAACAGGATGGACGAACGCCCACGTTGCATCGCTTTGTCCAACAAAAGGGATGGATCTAAGCAGAGAAGTTTGACAACCACTTCCCGTCGGTTTACAGTCACATAGGTGACAAAATGGTCATCATAGAGATCTGCAATCCGTAGAAAAAACCGTATATCAAAATAAAGTTGCAAAAGTTGCGGGTCTATCCGGACCGAACGGTGTTCCTCCGCCCACTCCTCCCAACAACCAACAAATCCATTTAGGGCATGCAAAAGCTCCTGAGGCAATTCCGTCTGCGTATAAGTTGATTGTTCTCCACAAGTCTTTCTTAAAGCGAGTATCTCTGCATTTACCGAACTGAGTGCTCGGTACAGCCTGCGCTGTTCTTTACCGATCGTCTTTCTTCCTTGTAAAACTGCCGTTTTATACAGAGTTGCAGAATACATTGCACGTGCACGGTCCACCAGGTTATGTGCTTCATCCACTAAAAAAACGTATTCCCCAGGGGATTCTCCAAAGAAACGTTTTAGATATACCACCGGATCAAACAGATAGTTGTAATCGCCGACAATCGCGTCGCACCAAAGAGCCGCATCCAAGGAGAGCTCAAAGGGACAGACGCAGTATTTTTTTGCGCAGTCCTCTACTGCTTGTCTGGACACCGCTTCGACATCATGGACCAATTCGTACAATGCTTGTTTGATGCGATCATAGTATCCAGCCGCGTAGGGGCATGCGTCCGGATTGCAATTTCGCTCTTCCAAAAAGCAAATGGAATCCTTTGCCGTCAAGGTGATGGTTTTGAGATGCAGGCCCTTTTCACGCATTTGGCAGAACGCATCTTCGGCCGCTTTCCGAGTGACAGTCTTCGCTGTCAGATAAAAGATACGCTCGGCTTTTCCCTCCCCCATCGCTTTCACCGCTGGAAATAATGTTGAAATCGTTTTGCCAATCCCTGTGGGAGCTTGACAAAAAAGCCGTCCCTTTGCCACAATGGTGCGATAAACCGCAGCCGCCAGCTTTCGTTGGCCAGAGCGGTATTCAGCAAAAGGGAACGGCATTGCACGAATGGTTGCATCGCGTATCCGTCCCCAATCCCTCTGAATCACCGCCCATTTCTCATATTGATCCAACAAATGTAGGTAAAACGTTTCCAACTCTTCAGCGGTATATAGCCGCCGGAACCGGCGAATTTCTTCTGTATCCACCTGAAAGTAGGTAAGTTGAACCGAAATTTGTGTTATCCCTTGCTGCTTGCAATAAAAATGAGCATAGCACATGGCTTGGCCCCAATGGGCATGGTTAAAGTCCTCGGTGAGCATGGAGAACGGCGCCGCCGTTGTTTTAATCTCATCTATGGTCACCCCTCCAGCACTTGTAATAACCCCATCCGCACGTCCTTCCACCCGGTAAAGAAAGTCATTGCGTTCCATCTGCTGGGACAAAAAGACCTCTGCCTGATAGGACTCTCCACCCTCTTTTTGCAAGCGGCGATGGATGCGAGCCCCTTCGCTGGCGCGGTCAACTCCACCAAAGCGGTTATCCAGGCTTCCGCTCTGCAACAAAAACTCCGCCAATTTCTTGACCGATATGCGGATTTCATAGGGCATTGTTTCTTCCCTCCTTCCTCCCGCGCAACAAGGATACCCCCGTTTTTTAGAAACTCAAATATTTTTCCAGACAGAAAGAGGACGCCCCTTTCCTATGAATCGAAAAATTCGTAGTTTTGGGACACCCTCTCCAGAATTTAACAAGAATGCGTTCTTTATAGCAAGCGTGTATCGTTAATCATCAGTTCAAACTGTAGATCCAAGAATTGTGCCGCTTTTCGGCAGAGCACCATACGTGTCAGGAAAATTTCGAAGTACTCCATCACGGGGCAGATGGTTGTATCAATGACAATATTCAATACCACCGTACGATTTTCCAGATGGATTTCAAGTTCAGATCTCTCTACCGCATAATTGACGCGGTCATGTATGTCCGCAGCTACGGTCTCTTTGTCACGTACACGCGAACGCCGTACATCGCTTTTATCTGAGAGAATCAGCGCTGCCGCAATAGGATTCACCGCGGAGGCCGTCCCCTCATCGTGATTGCCGATTGCAGCCACTACCAAGGCGATCTCCGCTGGATGCATCTGCATTTTGTTTAAAATAGTAAACGCCATCAAGGCGCCGCTCTGTGCGTGATCGGAACGATTGACCACATTGCCGATGTCGTGCATATAACCGGCAATCGCCGCCAATTCACAGGTTCGGTCATCGTAACCAAGGCTTTGCAAGATTTGCCTCGCTACATCGGAACTGCGCTTTGCATGGGCCAAACCATGCTCTGTAAAGCCAATGACACCGAGATTCTGGTTTCCATTTTGGATATAAGCGTTGACTTCTTCACTTTTCCAAATTTCTTCAAAGGTTACTATCCGATAGGGTTCCATCAAAAGCCTCCCTTTGGCCTTCAGTCATCCACCGCCATGTGGTACATTGCTTCTAAACAGATCTGTGCATGCAACATAAACCGGTCGATGTCAATGTTTTCATTCGTATTGTGGAGCCGGCGGTCCGGCTCATCCGGGAAAAAGGGGCCGAAGGCGACGCCTTTCCCTCCAAGTTCGCGTGCATAGGTCCCGCCGCCTGTGGAATAAAGCGGTGCAGGTTCGCCCATAAATGCTTTATATGCATTTTGTAAAAGTGCAATAAACGGACGGTCCTCCGGAAGAAACAGCGGTTTCATATGCCCGCCTTCTTCTGAGAACACATCCTCAGCGCGTGCCGTTTTTTGAATGGTCTCAATCAGAGCAGCGCCATCCGTTGTCACGGGATAACGAATATCGATTGCAGCCGTACACAAAGACGCATCCGCATGCACAAGCCCTAGATTCAGCGTCAAGGGACCGGATTCTGCATCCTGCTGTTGAATCCCCATGGACGAGCCATCCAATTCGACCCCAATATGTTTCTGTAAGAAGGCCGGAAGAGTGCCCAATTGTTCCTGCGTAAACACTTCAAAGAGCAATGCCAGCAAATGGGTAGCGGCATTAAACCCTTCTTGTGGCTGCATCGCATGAGAAGCAGTCCCTGCCGAAGTAATACGCGCCCCTTCATCCGTCTCTTCCATTGTAAAACGTCCCTCTACAATCCCGATTGCAGCGCGCAAACGTTCCCGGTCGTCCCGTGTACACGCTACTTCCGCACATGCACCGGCCGGTACCGCATTGACCACCGTTCCGGCAGTAAAACTCTTTAACACCGTCGAGTCGTTCGGTGCAGAAAAATTCATGCGCAAAATGCCCTTTTCCCGGTTACAAACTCCATATTCTGAATCCGGCGTAAATCCCATCACCGGCATAGGTTCCTTCTCAAAATAGCGCTCCAGATCGTCGCTCCCGGTCTCCTCGCCGGCGCCAAAGATCGTACGGATACGGCGCTTTGTCACTACCTGTTCATCCTGTAAAACCTTCAAGCAGTACAGGGATACTACAGCAGCCCCTTTATCATCCGCCACACCGCGGCCAAAGTACTGATTGCCGATCTTAGTCATTGTAAAGGGATCGGTATCCCATCCATCGCCCGCCGGAACTACATCCACATGGGAGAGTACTGCCGCGATCTCCTCGCCCTCTCCGTACTCTGCGTGGCCAGCATAGTTTCCGACATTCCGAGTCGGAAATCCCAATTTCTCCGCAATCTCTAAAATGCACTGAAGTGCCTGCGCCGGCGCAGTTCCAAAAGGCTTTCCAGGTTCCGCTTCCCCACGCACGGAAGGAACCGCAATCAAACGGGCCAAATCAGCAAAAATCTCATCTTGATATTTTAAAATCTTATTTCCAAAATGCAAATTACTCGCTCCTTTCATTCCATTTGCATCCATTATACCATAAAGCATTCCCAAAATCAGGAGAAAATGGATTTTCTATCCCGCATTTCTTTAAAAATCTTGTTAAAGAGGCCGATCTTTGCGAAGAAACTTGGAATCCTATATTGCTGAACAGACAAATATTTGGTATAATTAACTATAAATTACCGATAAGTTTTTCATATTACCATAGCAAGACGCCGGAAACTTCTATGCATACCACGGCGTCATTCCTGTTCAATCCTTCTCCATCGGAATGGCATATTCCTATGTTTGAAACTATGAGTAGGTGGTGTACAAATGAACAAAAAGAAGGGCGGAAAAATTGCCGCTGTGATCGACATTGGTTCCAATCTGTTGAAAATGCGGATTTGCCAGCTCCGAAAAGGAGAGATCATCAGCCTTGACCGCCTGCAGTATCCCCTCTGTCTGGGCCATGAAGTCTTTACCGGAGGAAAAATCAGTTTTGAAAGCTTGCGTGAGCTTTCCAGTATTTTGCAGGGATACAGCGAAATCATGGCAGAATACGGTACAGATCAATATAAAGTGGTCGCTACTACAGCCCTGCGAGAGGCGAAAAACAGTGCCTACGTTTTGGATCAACTGAAGATTCAAAACGATATGACGGTTGAGATTTTAGAGGATGGTCAGGAAAAGACACTGATCTATTCGGAAATTCTCGCCAGCCTGCGAACGATGGCTCCGCAAAAGATTGGCAATGCGCTGATCTCTTACATCGGTGCGGGCACCATTGGGCTGTCCGTCTTCGACGGCCAGAACATGGTCTTTTCGCAGAACGTCCCTATGGGGGCGTTAAAGCTTCACGACATGCTCGGAAGCATCCAGGAGGAAACCGACTCATTTTACGTCGTAGTTGAAGAATATCTGGATTCTATCATCGGACGCATCCGCCTCCCCCAACCGGAGGGGGGGTTCGAAAGCTTGGTGCTCACCGGCAATGAGATCGAATTGATCGCCAAAATCTGCGGAATTGAACCCGAAAATGGCCGGTATATCATCAAAGCAAAACAGATCAAAAACCTGTTCAAGGAGGTCCGTTCCCTTTCCAAGGAGAAAATCAGCGACCGGTTCGGCATTGAGGAAGAGGTTGCCGAGCTGCTCTATTCGGCGTTGGCTATCTATGTCCGGTTGATGCAGTTTGTCAAAGCGGATTATATCATTGCACCAAAGGTAGACCTCTGGTTTGCCCTCATGAAACAAATGCTGATTCCCAAGAGTGCAAATGAATACGCAGAGCATGTGCGCATCAACGCTCTCTCCTGTGCCAGGGCGATGGCCCGCATTTACAATGTCAACGAACGTCACACAGAGAACATCTGTAAATTTGCATGTAAGATTTTTGACAAGATGAAAGGAACGCACGGTCTGGACCGGCGCAAGCGGTTGCTTTTAGAGCTCGCCGCCATTATGCACGACTGCGGTCACTATGTCAACGCGAAAGAACATCTCTCCAGTTCCTTCGACCTCTTAAAGAATATCGATCTCTATGGAATGACCGCCGAAGAAATGCGCATCATCGCATATATCGCACGGTACAACGAATACGATGTACCCAATTATGACGGACTCGAGTTCATTCGGCTTCGGGAATCTACGAGGCTGGTCATTTCCAAGTTGGTGGCGATTTTCCGCTTGGCAAATGCATTGGACAAATCGCAGAAACAAAAACTCGACGATATTAAAGTGCGCCTGGATAAGGACCGCCTGTTGATTACAGGAGAAAGCAACGAAAACCTCTATCTTGAAAAATGGGCATTTGAGCAGACGGCCCCCTTCTTCAAGGAAGTATTCGGTATCAAGCCGGAATTGACCATCAAGTCCACGATGATCTGAGCGATCTTCCCCTGGTTACGCAGGGGTGAATACTATAAAAAAGGCTGCGTGGTTTTATGAACGAAAAAAATGAAAAAATGGATAAGCAGCGGCTTCCCTTTATCAATCGGGAATTGAGCTGGATGGATTTCAATGCCCGTGTCCTGGAAGAGGCCTTTGAAAAGGAAAATCCAGTTATGGAGCGAATCCGCTTTCTCTCGATCACTGCTTCCAATCTGGACGAATTTTTCATGGTGCGTGTGGCCGGTGTGAAAGAGCAGGTGGAATCCGGCTATAACAAGCCCGATTTTTCCGGGCTGACGCCTGCAAAACTGTTGCCACAACTGAATACAAAAATCTATGGTTTCTCCGAGCGGCAGTATTCCTGCCTGCATCGGTCCATTGTCCCTGCACTCAAGAAGAATGGCATCCTCTTCGTAACGCCGGACGAGATGAACGAAAAACAGACCGCCTTCATCTCCGATTATTTTGACAAAGTCCTATTTCCTGTGCTTACGCCACTGGCTGTGGACCGCAGCCGTCCCTTTCCCTTCCTGGCAAATAAAAGCCTGAATTTGGCAGTCCGCTTAAAAAGCAAAAAATCGGAGGAATCCTATTTTGCAGTGGTACAGGTTCCAAGCATCCTTTCTCGCTTCTTGGAAATCCCCTGCGCGGAAGGGCGCATGTTCGTTCTTCTCGAAGATGTGATTACCTATAAGCTGGAATCGTTGTTTGAACTCAACGAAATCCAAGCAAGCTGTCCTTTCCGCATTACCCGTAACTCCGATTTGGAGATCGACGAGGAGGCGGAAGATCTTCTCAGCGAAATTAAAAAGTCAATCAAGCGGCGCAAGCGCGGCAAGCCTGTGCGCCTGGAGCTGCTCCAGCGCTGTGACAAGGAAACCAAAGAATTCTTAATCGAAATGTTGGAAATCCAAAAGAGTGAAATCTACGAAGTCCCCGGTCCGTTGGATTTGACCTTCCTTTCAAAATTTGCTAACCTTCCGGGATGCGAGCAGCTTTGCTTCAAACCGATTAAACCGGTCTATCCGCCGGCAGCATTCTGGGGTTATGATGACATGTTTGAGGCCATTCGTGACAAGGACCGCATGGTGCATCATCCCTATGAAAGCTTTGAATGTGTAGTGGATTTTGTCCGGCAGGCGGCCGAAGACGAAAATGTGTTGGCAATCAAACAGACGCTTTACCGCGTAAGCGGACACTCTCCGATTGTTGCCGCATTGATCCGGGCCGCAGAAAATGGCAAACAGGTCACCGTCCTGGTTGAGCTCAAAGCGCGTTTTGACGAGGAGAACAACATTCTTTGGGCGAAAAAATTGGAAGAAGCCGGTTGCCATGTCATCTACGGTTTGGCAGGTTTAAAGACACACTGCAAAATTCTTCTGGTGGTACGCCGAGACGAAGATGGAATCCGGCGGTATCTCCACATGGCTACCGGAAACTATAATGATTCAACCGCTAAAATCTACACGGACATCGGCGTTTTCACTTGCAAAGAACCATTCGGGCGGGATGCCTCTTCCCTGTTTAATGTGTTGACCGGGTATTCCCTTCCGCCGGAATACAACAAATTTGCAGTTGCTCCCCACGGTTTGCGGGAATTCTTCGTGCGGATGATTCAAAAAGAGATCGACAACTCTTTGGCTGGCCTTCCCTGTGGGATTACTGCCAAGGTCAACTCCCTGGTGGACCCGGAAATGATTGAATTGCTCTATCAGGCTTCCCAGGCCAATGTCCCGATTCGTCTAATTGTGCGCGGGATTTGTTGCTTGGTGCCAGGGCTTCCGGGCATCAGCGAAAACATTACAGTGATTAGCATCGTGGGGCAGCTCTTAGAGCACAGCCGTATTTTTAAATTCGAAAATGCCGGGAATCCTAAAATTTATATGGGCAGCGCCGACTGGATGCCCCGCAATTTAGACCGTCGTGTCGAGCTAGTGTTCCCCATTGAGGATGAGGATTTAAAAGAACGTGCCTTTGACATTTTGGAGACCATGTGGAACGACAACCTCAACGCGCGAATGCTTCGTTCCGATACCACCTACGAACATATTGATCGACGTGGAAAGACGTCCCACAATTGTCAAGTAGAATTCTCTGCCATGGCACAAAAGGCTGTGAAGGCCTTGCAGGTGCCGGACGCTTCCAAGCCGTATAAGCCCATTCGCAGTACGGCAGAATAAGATAGCCTTTGCCCTTGAACGGGAGACAAAATGCATCCCTCTTTCTGTGGAGGGTATGGAAAAATCTTTGTACTCTGCTATTCCTCTTGGGATTTGCAATGTCAGCAAGACATTTTTCCTTCGGAATTTCGGCGTAATAAAAAATGATGTAAAAAAGGATGTGGCTTTCATGAAAAGAATTGGTATTTTGACGAGCGGCGGAGACTGTCAGGGCCTCAACGCCTCCATCCGCGGCGTTGCAAAAGCGCTGTATGAAGAGTTTGGCGATAATGTGGAAATCTATGGCATTAACGACGGTTACCGCGGCTTGATCGAAGGCAATTACAAGCGCATGAAACCGGAGAATTTCTCCGGCATCCTGACGCTCGGCGGCACAATTTTAGGCACTTCCCGCCAGCCATTTAAGCTGATGCGCGTCATTGACGAGAACAGCGGCGATAAGGTCAAAAATATGAAAGACAACTATAAAAAAATGAAGTTGGATTGTTTGGTCATTTTGGGTGGCAACGGCACGCATAAGACTGCCAATCTGCTCAGCGAAGAGGGTCTGAATGTTGTGACGCTTCCAAAAACCATCGACAACGATGTCTGGGGAACCGACATGACCTTTGGCTTTTACAGCGCCATGAATATTGCCGCAAACGTATTGGACTGCATCCATACCACCGCTACTTCACACGGGCGTGTATTCATTGTGGAGATTATGGGTCATAAAGTCGGCTGGCTCACCCTATATGCAGGAATCGCCGGCGGCGCCGACGTCATCCTCCTTCCAGAAATTCCGTACGACATCGACAGTGTGGTCAAAACCATCCGGCAGCGGAATGAATCTGGCAAGCGTTTTTCCATTCTTGCTGTAGCGGAAGGGGTTATGTCCAAGGAGGAAGCCAAACTCAGCAAGAAGGAATTCAAAGCTGTACGCGCAAATATGGCATACCCCTCGATTTCTTACCGTCTGGCAAAAGAGATTGGCGATAAGACCGGGCAAGAAATCCGTGTAACAGTACCCGGACATTTTCAGCGCGGCGGCAGTCCATGCCCCTATGACCGTGTACTTTCCACACGTTTCGGCGCTGCAGCGGCAAAGCTGATTGTACAAAAGCAGTATGGCAACATGGTCGCATTGCAAAATGGACAGATTGTCCCCGTGCCGCTGTCGGAGGTCGCTGGCAAGCTCAAAACCGTTCCAAAGGACTGCGACGTCATCCAGACCGGACGGGATATTGGCATCTGCTTTGGCGACTGATCGCAGAGGAGGTTTTCATCTTGTTTGATTTGGAAAAACACCATAAGTTTTTAAAGATTCTCGGTGCAATCGGAATGACAGCTGCTGCATTAGGGGTTCTACTCACTGCGGTAAGCGGTTGGGTGATTTGGAAATGGGTCCGCTGCATGGATACCGTACAGAAATCCTTACCTACTATAAAAAAAGCGTCTGCTTTATATATTGAAAGGCACGAAAAGGAGCTGGACGATGAATATTGCACCGACGATAGCGACTGTATCCCCTTTTAAAGTCTAAAATTTTTCTAAGCATGAGAATCGCATCCCATACAAAAATTTGTAAGTTGCGAATTCTTTCAATAAACTTGAAAAGTATAGCCAAAAGAACTACAACGGAAATGAGGGTATCCTTAAGCCATTTCACGGCCTAAGGATACCCTCGTTTTTTTAGAAACGCAGATATTTTTTCAAAC
>ENA-ORMO01000213-ORMO01000213.1-human-gut-metagenome-genome-assembly--contig:-NODE-213-length-86362-cov-7.237466_pt1 | contig 86362 bp, 82 predicted proteins | sample MGYA00242106_ERZ509001 | MGnify/ENA primary metagenome ERZ509001 (study PRJEB26280, sample SAMEA2338736) | human gut metagenome | biome: human gut; feature: human-associated habitat; material: faeces...
TCCTCGCGGAGCGTTTTTATTTCATAGGATGCAATTTCCTATGAAATAAAAAAATGCAGACAACGCCTTCGAAGCCTAACAACCTCTCTTTGCATCTGTCTGCATTTCTATCATTTTATCGCGAATATGTCTTCCTGCCCTACTTTATTCTGCTGGGCTTGGGGAAGTAGCGGAACAATACCTTTGCTACCAGCTTTTCCCGCTTCACATAGGTATTCTTCCATCTGCGGGCATCTGAGGAATAATTCCTGTTGTCGCCCATCATAAAATAACTGTCCTCTGGAACCTCAAAATGCATAGGCTCCTCTGGAATCATCGGCTCCCTGATATAAGGCTCATCCAGGGGTGTTTCTGACCCATTTAGATAAACATGGCCGTCTACAATATCAATGGTATCTCCCGGAAGTCCGATAACCCGCTTGACATAATAAATCTCTTCATTGTCCGGGAAACGGAAAATCACAATATCTCCCCGCTCCGGATCTCCGAATTTGTAAGACAGGCGGGAGCCAATTACCCGATCTCCTGTCATAATCGTATTTTCCATGGAACCGCTGGGAACCTCGCTGTTGGCGATGATACAGGTATTCAGGAAAAACGCAATCGCAGCTGCGGAAATGATAATCTTAAACCACTCCCAGACCTCCTGCTTCAAGCCGCCCTGCTTTTCTTCCTTCTCTGGCTGCTGTCTGCCGGCCTTTTTCCCTGCCTCGGTTCCGGGCATATCCTCTTCCCGGACAGTTTCCCTGCCAGAGTCTGATATACCGCTAATCTCCCTGGAATTAACCGGCTCTTCCATAGGGATATCTTCCGTAAGCTTCCTCTCCGGACCTGTCCAGGTTTTATTTTTTTCCATAAATGAATTCGCCTCTGTCCGACTATCTGCTGCGATATTTCTCCAGCAGCTTGTTGATCCGCTTGGTCGGATTCAGCAGCTCGCTGAGAGAATCATCATGATTCAGATTGTCAATAATCAATGCAATATATTTGCTCATGTCTACATTAATGTAGTACGGTCTGGACAGCAGCTCCGGAGTCTGGTAAACCAGGTTGGTGGTCAGAATCCGGTCAATAATGCCGTTGTCATAATACTCATCAAATTTGTTCAGTCCATTGGTGAACAGACCAAAGGTTGCACAGATAAATACCTTTCTTGCTTTTCTGCGCTTCAGCTCCTTGGCAACATCCAGCATGCTTTCACCGGAAGAAATCATATCGTCAATAATCAGAACGTCCTTGCCCTCTACGCTGGAGCCCAGGAATTCGTGAGCTACAATCGGGTTGCGTCCGTCTACAATGCGGGTATAATCGCGGCGCTTATAGAACATACCCATATCCAGACCCAGAACGTTGGCAAAGTACACAGCACGGCCCATACCGCCTTCGTCCGGGCTGATAACCATCATGTGATCGCTGTCAATATCCAGCTCTGTCTCTGTCTTCAGAAGATATTTAATAAACTGGTAAATCGGCTGTACAGTCTCAAAGCCCTTTAAAGGAATCGCATTCTGCACACGGGGATCATGAGCGTCAAAGGTAATGATATTCTCCACGCCCATATTGGTCAGCTCCTGCAGAGCCAGAGCGCAGTCCAGAGACTCTCTGTTGGAACGCTTATGCTGACGGCTCTCGTACAGAAATGGCATAATGACATTGATACGGCGCGCTTTTCCTGCTGCTGCAGCAATCACTCTCTTCAGATCCTGGAAATGATCATCCGGAGACATATGGTTTGTCATTCCGCACAGGGAATAAGTCAGGCTGTAATTGCAGACATCTACCATAATGTACAGATCATCACCGCGGACGGAAGCGTTGATTGTTCCCTTTCCTTCGCCGGATCCAAATCTTGGTGTAGCAGCTTCGATAATATAGGAATCTCTCTGATATCCTGCAAAAGCGATGGTGGATTTGTGCTCGCTCTCCCGCTCTTTTCTCCACTCTACCAGCCAGTCATTTACCTTTGTGCCCAGCTCAGAGCAGCTCTTTAACGGAATCAGTCCCAACGGCCCTACTGGAATGGTTTCAATGGTTTTTTCTTCGTATATCATGGTGTCCTCCAAATGTGTATGGTAATTTTCTTATTGTTCTGGCGACAATTCAGCCATGCTTTTTCTCTCTGCATTGCTGCATAGCAGAACCGTTACTTTTATTGTTAACGTATTCTTTATAACATCAGGAATCATTTAAGTCAAGTTAATCCCGGTATCTTTGCCGTTTTTTCACCCGAATATCCCCTCCGTACAGGGGAATGGTGGCATAATGGCTCATAAGCCGTGACGCAACCCGGTCCGAATAGGTATCTCTCAGCATATCCATAGAAAGATTCGTTGAGATAATGGTTCCCAGCTTTCTATTGATTCGCTCATTGATACAGTAAAACAGCTGAGAGGAAACAAAGGAGTTGTTTAATTCTGTCCCCAAATCATCAATAATCAGCATCTGACAGTCCAGAATATGGCGGCAGGTCTCCTCCGCCTCGTCCTGACCATCCCGGCCGAATCTGCATTTGGAAAACAGCTCAAACAGATCCTGGGAGGACAGATAAATAACAGAAATCCCCCGGTCAATCAGCGCCTTTGCAATACAGTTGGTCAGAAAGGTCTTTCCTACGCCTGTGCTTCCCGTAAAGAGAAGATTTTCACCCTTGCCCGGAAACTCCGCCGCAAATTCCCGGCACCGTCTGGCAACCAGCTTCATATAATCCAGTTCCGTCATTCCCAGCTGGGGAACCTTTTCCCGACTGTCGTACCACTCAAAGGAAAAGGTGGAAAAATTCTCCCGCTCCAGCGCCTGTTCAATGCCGGACTGGGCGTACAGAATCCTCATTCTGGCCCGTTCAAAGCAATGGCACCGCTTCCCGTCTGCAAAGCCTGTATCTTTGCAGTCCGGACAGGTATAGCGCATCTCCATATAGTCCTCAGGGAAACCGCTGTTTTTCAGCAGTTCCTTTCTTCGGAGCCGCATTTCCTCCAGCTGCGCCTTCATCTCTTTTGTCCTTTCCAGACTTCCGGAAAGGCTCTGCCTTGCGCAGGCCGCCGCCTGAGCGCTGATTTCCTGTTCCAGCTGTTTTAACTGGGGAACCTGCTGATACACACGGGCAATCCGCGCGTCCCTCTCATGCCGGTTCTTCAGCTGGCGCTTCTCATATTCTCTCATTACTGCATTGTACTGCGAATTGCTCAGGGCCATCCCTTATGTTTCCCCCTTTCCTCTGTTATGATTCTCCGATCCAGCCGCGGACCTGCTCTAAAACCATAGAATCATAGTCCGTATCTCTCTGTTCAAAATTATGAAACTGGTTGGTCTGAGGCCGGGCAGTCTCGTTTCGTCCCCCGGATCCGCCCTTTCGCTTCTGGCTCCTTCGTTTCTCATCCAGCTCCGATACATCCCGCAGGTTTTTCACTCCGGCCTTGTTCCACTCAGAAAGAATTCGATCTGCATAGCGGAAGCTGGGATTGTGAGTGGCTTCCATCGTCCTGTTGCATGCCTCCAGCACCAGCTCTCTGGTAAATCCGTAGGTTCCAAACCACCGTTCAATCATCTCCTTTTCCGCATCCCCCGGCTTCCGGTCAGTCAGACCAAAGGCCCGCATAACAGAAAAAGAGTCCTTTGTAAATCCGCTGGCATAGGCCTTGGCCTGCTCTACTGTGCGAAGCTCCTTTTCATGCCAGTTCAAAGCCACTGTTTCAATATAGCGGATACTGGTATGCCCGCCCTGAACGCAGTATTCCACCAGATACTCCAGAAGCTCTGCTGACATATGAAGACCGTCATACAGATAGGCAAATACCTCCAGCTCCCTCTGTGTAAATATCTTATTCAGGTACCTCTGGGCAATATACAGAAGCTGAGAAAATTCTCCGTCTCCCTGCAGGCGGTTCACCTGATCCTGACTGTACACCGGACGCCCGGAGGCTGCCGCTGCCTCTGCACCTGCCTGACCGGAACCCCCGCTTCCGGCTGGCAGAATGCCTCTCGTCTTCTCACTGGCTGCCCCGCTCTGGTCTGACTCCGCCCTGCCGCCTGCCTGGCCGGAGGCTGCGGGCTGTATCGAACTTTTCCGGGAATCGCTGTCTCTCCAGATAGCCCCCTGGTTCTCCATGGCGGAGCGCTCCGAGCTGCTTAAAGTCAGCGCCCCCAGCTTCTCCCAGTAAGACAGGGCTCTCCGCACATCTGCCTCTGTATGATTCAGGGCATCGGCAATCTGTCCCACATCCAGCTTCTCCTGATGGTGCCTCAGCAGGTATAGATACACCTTCACATATTCTCCATTAGCATCTGCCATATAACGGTCAATAAACTCATTTGCCACCAGGGTGGCCTCCACTCCAAATCTGCAAATCGCGTCCATAACTCCTCATCCTCTCCTGTCTGTATCTTAACACATCCGGCTCTAAAAAGAAATAGGCGGGATTATCCACAGAATTCTTTGTGGATAATGTGGATAATGTGGATATCCAGTCAACATAATTCGAACTGCATCTGTCGAATTTGGTCGAAAACCACGAAAATACTAGGTTTTTTAAATTTTTTGACATTTTCTTATGTAAATCAAAAAATCCACATAGTCCCTTTACATAAAAAGTGGAAAACTATGTGGATAATGTGGATAACTTATAATCCCAACAGTCTTTCCCCAACTTTTACAATGTCTCCGGCCCCCATAGTTATCAACAAATCGCCTGTTGAACAATTTTCTAAAAGAAATGTCTCTATTTCATCAAAAGTAGGGAAATAATGGACGTTTCCGCCTGCAGCCTGGATTCTTGAGGCAATATCTCTGGAGCTGACGCCCAGAGTATCTGTCTCACGGGCTGCAAAAATATCAGCCAGCACAACCTCATCTGCTGCAGAAAGAGCCTGGGCAAACTCATCCAGAAAGGCCTTTGTCCGGCTGTAGGTATGAGGCTGGAATACGCACCACAGCTTCTTATGGGGATAATTGGCTGCAGCCGCCAGAGTTGCCGCTATTTCCTGGGGATGATGAGCATAATCATCAATAATAGTAACTCCGTGCATCACACCCTTTTTCTCAAATCTCCGCTCTGTTCCCGTAAAATTTCGAAGTCCCTGTGCTATTCCGTGGACAGAAATCCCAAGAGCTCTGGCCGCAGCAATCGCCCCCAGAGCATTGTATACATTATGCTCTCCAGGAACGCTTAACTCAATCCGCTCTCCCGGCTGTCCATTCTCCACCAATGTAAAGGAAGGTCTTCCAAAACTATCATAAGAAAGATCTGCTGCGCAAAAATCACTGTCCGCTCCATGTCCAAAGGTCGCTGTCCGACAGGGAAGTTCCCCACAAATCTCCTGGTAATTTTCAATATCACTGTTTATAATCAAAAGACCTTCTGCCGGAAGCTTCTCAGCAAACAGCCGGAAGGAATGGCGAATATCTGCAAGATCCTTGAAAAAATCCAGGTGATCTGCCTCAATATTCAGAATTACTTCTATAGTAGGATACAATGACAGAAAACTATTCGTATACTCACAGGCCTCTGTCACAAACAGCTCTGAGCCCCCCACCCGGATATTTCCTCCGATAGAATGAAGAATTCCGCCTACGGAAATCGTTGGATCTGTCTCTTCTGCCAGAAGAATCTCTGTCAGCATCGAGGTAGTTGTTGTCTTTCCATGAGTTCCTGCCACAGCCACAGCCTGTCTGTAATTTTTCATCATCTGACCCAGAAGCTCTGCGCGGCTCAGCATGGGAAGACCTCTCTGCACAGCTGCCGCATACTCCGGATTGTCCGAATGAACTGCTGCCGTATAAACCACCAGCCTTACACTGTCTGAAATATTTTCCGCTCTCTGTCCGTAGAAAATCTGCGCTCCTGCAGCTTCCAGATGATCTGTCAGTTCCGTTTCATGGGCATCTGATCCAGTAACCGTAAAGCCCTCCCGCAGAAGAATCTCCGCCAGACCGCTCATGCTGATTCCTCCGATTCCAATAAAATGAACCACCAGTGGCTGATTAAAATCTATCTGATACATATAAATTCCTTCCTTTATCGATTTTATAATAGCTCTTTCTTTTCTTATGTTTTCTCTACCTTTTTACTTCTTTTTAACGGGAAAGTCAATGTTTTCCGCTTATTTTTGTTGTTTTCCGCCGGATTTGTATTATAATCAATGGTAACCCAATACAACCAGACAACGAGGTGCAACATGAAACGAAATCAACTGCTCCGTTCCCTGCCAAGAGGATTGGCAGGCTTTTTTATCAGCCTGTTCGGAATCATCGGCTGGCTGCTTCAGAGCTTTCTCCATCTTCTGACCGGCTGCCTGATTCTCGGCGCGCTGATTGCTCTGTTAATCTATGCAAAGGTAAAGCCGGATCTGGATCACTGCCGGGAGGTCGCCTACGACAAGCTGGCTCAAATGCAAAGGCAGGACTTTCAGCTGCTTTCCGATACAGAGGTCTATGACAAAAACAATCAGCTCATTGGCCTGATCAATGCCGGTCACTATGAATATGTCCCCATTAAGGATATCAGCATGAACCTGCAGAATGCCTACATTGCCCAGGAGGATCGGCGTTTTAAAAGCCACACAGGAGTAGACTGGATCGCTACCTTCCGTGCGGGACTGGCTCTGGTAAAAAACCGTGGGGAGATCACCCAGGGCGGCTCCACCATTACCCAGCAGGTCATTAAAAATACATACCTGACTCAGGAACGGAGCTTTACCAGAAAAATCGTAGAAATTCTTCTTGCCCCGGAGGTAGAAAAAAAATATTCCAAGGCAGACATTATGGAATTCTACTGCAACACCAACTTTTACGGCAACCACTGCTATGGAGTCCAGGCTGCCAGCCGCTACTATTTTGGAAAGGACGCCGCGGATCTGGAAACCTGGGAAGCCGCTGTGCTGGTTGGTCTGAGCAACAGCCCTTCTGCCTATGATCCCATCCGCAATCCCGATGATTCTCTGGAAAAACGAAACGACGTACTCCAGAGTATGCATGAAATCCAGTACCTGACGGATGAAGAATACCAGAACGCCATTTCCCAGCCTCTGAGTATTGTTCAGGAGGAAGCTGAGGGCACAGATGAGAACTACCAGAGCAGCTACGCCATCCACTGTGCCGCTCTGGCCCTTATGAAAATGGAAGACTTCCCCTTCCAGTACACCTTCCAGGACAAAGAGGATTATGACTCTTATATGGAAAATTACCAGACCGTCTACAAGGCAAAAAATGAGGAAATCCGCGCAGGCGGCTATCGTATTTATACGTCTCTGGACAGTCAGCTTCAGGAAGTTCTCCAGACTCAGGTCGATACTGTTCTCGAATCCTATACAGAACTTCAGGAAAATGGAAAATATGCCCTTCAGGGCGCTGCAGTAATTGTAGACAACAAGACCAATTATGTCGCTGCCATTGTGGGCGGAAGGGGAACTGACGATCCCTTTAACCGGGCCTATTTAAGCGCCAGACAGCCCGGCAGCACCATTAAGCCTCTGATCAGCTATGGTCCCGCCTTTGACACCGGAGAATATTATCCGGCCCGCATGGTAGACGATCACAAATGGGAGGGCGGCCCTTCCAACAGCGGCGGCCATTACTACGGGAACGTTACTGTCCGGGAAGCCTTAAACCGCAGCTTAAATACAGTTGCATGGCAGATTCTTACAGATATCGGCGTCAACTTCGGCCTGGATTATCTGGGACAGATGGAATTCCAGAAACTGACCTGGGTAGATAATAATGTTCCTTCTCTGAGCATCGGCGGTTTTACCAACGGCGTTCGTGTTGTTGATATGGCAAAGGGCTACAGCACTCTGGCCAACCGGGGCGTATACGATGAACGGACCTGCATTGTTCGAATTGAGCATCAGCAGCAGGGAGAAGTGACGAAGCATTACAAGCCCTTTGCAAAACAGGTCTATCAGGAAGATTCTGCATTTATGCTTACAGATATTTTAAAGGGAACACTTACTGAAAGCTATGGCACCGGACGAGGACTGGCTCTGGAAAACGGAATACCTGCCGCCGGAAAAACAGGAACCACCAACAGCAGCAAGGATACCTGGTTCTGCGGCTATACCCGTTACTACACCACTGCAGTCTGGGTTGGCTATGATATTCCCCGGGCCATGCCCGGAATCTACGGCAGCACCTACGCCGGAAAGATCTGGAAGCAGGTTATGGATAAAATCCATGAAGGACTGGAGCCTCTCGACTGGGAACAGCCCGCTTCCGTAGAAATGCAGGCAGATTCCCGCAGCGGCATTACTGATTATGTCAGCACAACTGCCCAACTCCGGGCTCAGCAGAGCATCCACGACAAGGAGCAGCGCAAGCTGGCCGAACAGCTGGAAACCGCTGTTTCCCTGTTCGAAAATAAAATCATCGAAACTGTGGAGGATACCTACTGGGTAAAAGAACAGTATCAGACTATTATTACTCAGCTGAACCAGATGGATGAGGGAGACATCCGGGGAACCCTTCTGGAGCGAACAACCTCTAAATACGAGGAATTTGCCCCCATCATGGATCAGATGCAGGAGACCATCACCCTCTATGAACAGCAAAAGGCAAGAGAAGCAGCCGAAGCCCAGAAAAAGGCTGAAGAGGATGCGATAAAGGCAAGAGAGGATCTGGAAGCCCAGACCCGCAAAAATACGTTCCTGACTGCTCTTATGGATGTGGAAAATCTGGAATATCAGGCTCCCAACGCCCAGCAGCTGGTTCAGACAGCGATTGACCGGCTGCCTCTGGTTGCAGATTATCAGGAAGCTGTCTCCTACAGCCAGCGTCTGGAAGCCGCTATTGCCCGTATTTCTACGCTTCCTACTGCTGCCGAATGGAAAATGATGGAAGACAAAAAAGCCGAGGAAGAAGCCAAAAAACAGGCGCAGGAGCAGCAGCAGCTTCAGAGCAGACAGGCGCAGCTTCAAAGCTTTCTTACTCAGGAGCGAATGAAATGGAGTATTTCTTCTCCTGTTATTGCAGGGCCGGGAGTTCCTTCCGGAGAGGCCGGAACTCCGTCCGGCCCATTACCGGCAGGGCCCGGCAATGAAAAACAAAATCCCGCCGCTCAGGCAGAAGGAGGAACCGCAGAATGAGCGATCACACAGATGATACCAAGACAAACCTCCGGCTTCCGGAGGAAGCACAGACCTGTGAAGCCTCCCCTGCCGATGACACCTCCGCAATTCAGGAGGCGCTGGCTCAGGAAATCCAGAATGTAACAGCCGATATTCCAAAGCTGGATTTGACCGGAATATCCGAAGAAGAACCACAGCCATCCCTTCCAGAGGGGGCCTCCAGTACCGGTTCTGTTTCAGAGCAGGAACCTGTAAGCTCCTGGTTTCTTACCTTTATGTGCATGAACATTCCCATTGCAGGCTGGTTCTATCTGTTCCGCCTTGCATTTAATAAAAAAAATACCCAGAGGCAGAATTTTGCCCGGGCTTATCTGTTTTACAAACTGATTTTCCTGGCCATATCCGCCGTTATTCTGGGCATACTCATTTATGTTGGGCTGGATCTGCTGGATCAGGTTCTGGCATATATGGAGATGCTTTAAAAAAGCAGGGGGTTCATTGATCGCCCCCTGCTTTTTAAAGTTTTGGATATACCGCTCTCTTTTAAGCAAACTCCTCAAAAAATCCCTCTGGAATCTCATAGGAAATCTCATAACTGGTTCCTGCCTTTGGATCTCCGCCCGTATAGCGAACCCAACCCGGGAATTCCGCCATCGGCATTTCTCCCCCTGTCTCCGCAATTTTTCCATACAGAGTTTCTGACGGATAGATTCCTGTGGTACACCAAGTATCCAACCATTCCAGATAATCCATAAAAATTCCACTGCAGTGTGTTGCCGACGGCATACAGTAAAATTTTAAAAAGCGATCCACCTGCTCCTGACCGTATTTTTTCACATATCCCTGATACTGAGATATGATCTGCCAGGGACTGATAGACATATCATTCCAGCTGGTAAATAAAATCATTTTTCCTCCATGAGCAATAAAATCATCCAGCTCCGGCTGGTTCACATCATAAGATAAGGATGCCTCCATCAGCATCCTGTACAATTCAGGATCCGGTCTGCGGTAATCATGAGCAATCAGCTTCCAGTTTTTGTCCTTTGTAATAAAATATTTAAATACACCATCTGAACGGTCTCCATGATGAACATTGTACCTGGTATCTAATGGCTCCCGTGGAACTGGATCTGGCCCCAAATCCATAATCCCGCCCTCAAGAGCTGAACATCCATGATAGGTATTTACGCCATTTGGCATTGCATACTCCAGCTCAAATCCTTTCTCATAAATTTCTATTGTATGCAGTTGAGCCTCTGTCAAATGATATTTTTCCCGAATCATCTCTATAAAAACATGGCGATTCGCCCGGGCAGCATAAATATTTGATACAATCCCGTCCCGAATTCCATCCAGTTCATCATACCATTCAATGGCATCCTTCTGAATCCCTGCAACTGTTTTCTCATCGATAAAACCATCAGAATACGGGTGAATATTTTCCTCGTAGCTATCGTATACAGCTTTGGAAAGCAATGCTCCCCATATCCTCAAAAGCACAAAGCTAGATGCCGGATCCGCACAGAAAATACCATCATAATCCTTTCCATAAGAAACTGCACACTCCAAAGCCTCTCGTCCTCCTGCAGAACCGCCTACAAAATATGTCCGTTCGGCATCCTCCCCATAGCATTTCTTTACAACAAAGTGCATAACTCCATTGGTTTTTATTAAATGCAGACGAATATAATTTTGAAGGGCCTCTTCATTCGATGCAAAGTCTGCCGACATGGGATCGCGAGACTGATGGCCTGAATCATCTCCAAAGACTACAAATCCATGCTCTGCCGGGTTGTATTCTGACATCAGGAGTTCTTTTTCCAAAGCAGGAATCTGTCCGTTATTTGCCCCACCGCCAACCTGTACGCTTCTTTTATTCCAACAAAACGGCAGAAGAATTTTCCACTCAATATTCGGAGCATTCCTATCAACAGGATAAATCACCCCTGTCACTTCCAGATATTTCTCCCTACTTATCCGGGTTTCTTCTTCTCTGACAGCAAGAATCCTTCCTCCTCCTGTCTCCGCTTTCATTGCCTCTCGGGGTATCTCTGTCCCTGCCAGTTTCATCGCTGCCTGTCTGTCAAGGACACCCCAGGTCTGCGTCATTTTTTTCTCTGATACCTGATAATCTTTCATGGCCTTTTCGCCTATTCCTTTCAGGCATTTTAATTCTGATAAATCCTTTTCGTTATATCAATCATATCCTGAACCGGAACAGAACGATATCCTCCAACCCTCGTCATAATGATAAATTCCCATGTAATTGGCTTAGACCCCACAGAAAACAGTTCTACCTCCTCATCCTGAGGAACTTGAAAATCCGATGCCAATGCAACTCCAAAGCCCTGGCACACCATTTTCCAAATGGTATCTATAGAAGAAAATTCTATAGTTTTGGGAGACATTCCATAGGTCCTTATAACCTTATCTGTTACAGCCCGAAGTCTGGATCCATTATTCAGCAAAAGAAACAGTTCCCCCTCCAGCTGCCGGATATCTATCCAGGGATATCGAAATCCATATTTATGAACCCCCTGCAGGTTTCTATTTTTAGGAACCACCAGACAAATTTCCTCTGAAGAGACAATCTCTATATGAAACTCTCCCCTCTGCTCTTCTCTGCTGTTTCCAGTCATCATTGCAATCTGTATTTCACCGGTTCTAAGCATTTCCTCCAGTTTAACTGCCGTTTCCTGATAAATGTGCAGATCAAATTTGGGATATTTTTTATAAAATTCAGGAATAATTTCAGGAAATATATTTTTTCCTCTCCCATAAGTGGAACCAATCGCAAGAGAACCGCTCTTCAGCTCCTTAATATCTGCAATCTGCTCACGAAAGCTTCGATCCTGCTCCAGTATTTGCTTTGCATATTTTAAATATTGCTCACCTGCATAGGTCGGAATCATCTTTTTTCCGATCCGCTCGAAAAGTAAAATGCCGTATTCTTGTTCTGTCCGTGCAAGAAATTTGCTCAGTGCCGGCTGAGAAATAAAAAGATTTTCTGCCGCTTTTGCAATTCCCTGCATTTTCGCAATTTCAACAATATATTTCTGTTCTTTCAAATCTGCCATAAGCCACCATCCTTTCCTCTGCAGAAAAGCCTGCCCCTCTTTTTTTCTCCTGAGCTGCATAATACAGGGCAATCAGAAAACAACAGATTAATCCGATAATCATGCCAGGAAGTTCGGCTATCATAATCTCTGTAGCAGAAACCCCAAATCCCGCTGCCAGACGTCCACAGGGGCCGCCCCAGGGAAGGCAGTTCATAACGCCAGCTGTCAGGGAAACCAGACACATCAAAACAATCGGTCTCATTTTTAATTTCTGGTAAATCATTAAGAACGGAGGAATTACAATCAAAAAGGTTGTTGCGCCAGATCCGTCTGAATGACCTACCCCTTTAGTCCCGCTGTTACCCAATCAGAAAGGTCGGCAAGGGTCGGTCTCATAATCATCGCAAATACAATGGGAATTACAATCATAAGAATTGAGGGAGTAAACTTTCCCGATACCAAAACTGCCGTCAAAACCAGCATCATGGTAAATCCGAGTACTGCATATACCGTCACACTCATATTATGCCTCCATATTGTTTTTTTGTTATGAATTCATAAACTTGATAATCTGATTATATAGAATTTTGTAATATATGTAAAATGTTATTTAAAATCAATTTATAATAATATTATGTTATTATTTTTTGTAAATATTGCATAATTTTTTTCTTATTTTTTTGTACTTCCCTAATTTCCCCGCGTTTTTTATGATGTAAAGTTATCGTAATCATAACTCAAACAGCTCCCTCCTGCTAAAAAGTCAGGATTTTCCCGGCTCTTTGCAGGAGGGAGCTGTCTGTATTTCCAGCGCTGCCCAGAAGTCTGTTATTTATTTTTCAAAAGCTGCTGCATCAGCAAATATCCCGGCTCTACATAAACTCCGGTGCTCTTTCCTGTTTTCTCTGTGTAGGTATCAATTCCCGAGTCTGTCACATCTGTGCTGCAATACAACAGGTAAGGAATCGGATCAGAGATATGGGTCTTAATGGAAATTGGAGTAGGGTGATCTGGCATCACCAGAATGGAATAATCCTCTCCCGCCTCTTCTAAACCCTTTAGCAGCGGCCCTACAATATCCTGATCAATCCGCTCAATGGCCTGAATCTTTCCTTCCAAATCTCCATGATGGCCGCACTCATCCGGCGCCTCCACATGGATATAAACCAAATCCTGACCGTCCAGAAGTGTCTTTAAGGCTGCCTCTCCTTTTCCCTTAAAATTCGTATCAATATTTCCGGTTGCGCCCTCTACCTCGATTACCTTCATTCCTGCACACAAGCCGATTCCCTTAATCAGATCCACGGCAGAAATAACCGACGCCTTCACGCCATAGGCTGCCTCAAAACCGGTAACTCCTGGTCTGGTTCCCTCGCCCCACAGCCAGATGGAATTGGCCGGATTCAGCCCTCTGGCCATTCTGTCCTGGTTGATCGGGTGATCCTTCAGAATTTCATAGCTGCGCTTCATCAGATCCAAAATAACCGGATTCTGAGGAAGATATTCTGTTATCTTACGATCCGAAATATCGTGAGGAGGAGTCAGATTCAGCCCAACCGGCCCCTGATGCCAAATCATACAGTGCCGGTAGCTGATACCTGGATAAAACAGGATTTCGTCTGTCCGGAAAGCTTCGTCTACTGCACGGATCAGCTCTGCTGCTTCTGCTGTGGTAATCTCGCCGGAGCTGTAATCCACCATAGTTTTTTCTGCATATTCTGCATCATCGGACAAAGTAACCAGATTGCACCGGAAAGCCACATCGGTATCGTCCATCTGAATGCCAATGCTTACGGCCTCCAAAGGGGAACGTCCTGTGTAGCATTTCAGCGGATCATAGCCCATTGCAGACAGATTTGCCACATCGCTTCCAGGCTTCAATCCATCTGGCACAGTCTTTACCATGCCCAGACGGCCTCCTCTGGCCAGACGGTCTATGTTCGGTTTCTTTGCCACCTCCAATGGAGTCTTTCCGCCTAAAGCCTCCACCGGATAATCTGCCATTCCATCTCCAAGCATTACAATATACTTCATATCCTTGTCCTCTCTCCCCGTTATTATTTTCAGTCAGAATTTCTTCCAGCTGTATCCCAGGCTCAAAGCCTGTTTGTTCCACTCAGCCATTTATGACCGTTTTCCTTATCGGGCCTGCAGACCTTCCGCAATCCTCTGTTCCATCAAAGCCCTCAGCTCGTCCACCACAGGCCCCGGTCCTCTGTGTCCCTCGTCCACCGTAATATCAGCATATTTTTCATACAGGGGAACCCTCTCCTGGTATAGATCCATCAGGGTCATTCCATTTTTTAATGCAACACCTCTGTCCTTTAAATCACCCAGCCGCTGTTCCAGCTCTGAATAATCCAGTTTTAAATAAACCACTGTACTGATTTTCTTTAAATGCTCCATCGCAGCCGGACCGTAAATTACGCTTCCTCCCGGCGCAATCACAGACCGGGCCACATCCAGCTGACTGTTAATCTCCTCTTCTACCTTCAGAAAGCCTTCCGTTCCCTGCTCTTCAATAATTTCCTTCAGCAGTTTTCCCGTTTCTTCCTGAATTACAATATCCACATCTACAAAAGAATAACCCAGCCGCTTTGCCAGCAGTACGCCGATGGTGCTCTTGCCCGATGCAGGCATTCCTATCAGTGTTATATTTGATTTCATCCTGTCGCTTCTCCCGTGTCTGTTTTGATTTTTTTATTCTCGCCTGGGTCTTTTTCCCGAACCCTTCTGTCTTCCCGGTTATTTTCCGGTTCTTTTCTCCAGCTTTCCCTGAGACTGCTTTTCCGGTTTCTTTCCGGCTCTTTTCTCCGGCTTTCCCTTGGGCTGCTTTTCCAGATTCTTTCCGGCTCTTTTCTCCGGCTTTCCCTTAGGCTGCTTTTCCGGCTTCTTTCCGGCTCTTTTCTCCGGACTTCCCTTGGACTCCTTTTCCGGTTTCTTTCTTACTGAGTATCCAAAAGTGCCAATTTTTTCTCCCAGTTCAAAATACGTTCCATGGGAGTAGGCCACCAGCCCTGCATCATTTAAATGAAACGTTCCCTTTTCATCCATATACTGTCTGTCAACAGAAACTCCCACAACCTCTGCCAGAAACATATCGTGAGTTCCCAGAGGAATCACCTGGCTTACCCGGCACTCCAGATTCACCGGACACTCTGCAATTCCCGGCGCCTCCACATGCTGGGACTGTTGAGGCATCAAATGCAGCTCCTGGAATTTATCCATATCCCGTCCGGAACGAACACCGCAGGTATCCATTGCCGCCGTCAGATCACGGCTCACAAGATTAATCACAAAAGAACCTGTCTCCTTAATGATATCATAAGAATACCGTTCTTTTCGAATCGATATGGAAATCATGGCCGGATCCGAGCATACCGTTCCTGCCCAGGCCACGGTAATAATATTGGGACGCTCTCCCGGTCTCTGGCAGCTTACCATAACTGCCGGAACCGGATACAGCATATTGCCCCCTCTCCAATGCTCTTTTTCCAACAAAAACTCTCCTTTCCTGCTGCCTTAATTATCTATTCCTCGCATGCAATCATAATAGCCGGAATCAGCTGCTTCTTTCTGGAGACAACTCCCGGCAGCTCTACCGTGCCGCTGGCCGAATCCCTGGCCTCCTCTGTATTTTCCTCCAGATGGAAAGCATTGGTCAGCATAGGCAGGGCCCCTGTCCCTTCATAAAGCAGAATCGTAGACTCATTCAGAATATTGGTCAGCATAAAGAACATCATATCTACTCCATGCTCCTTATGAGCCTTTTTCAGATACGGCAGCAGACGTTCCTTCAAGCTGTCCAGTTCGTCTGCATTCAGAGAACTGATCTGACCAACTCCAAAGGACACTTTTCCAGAATTAAAGCGCTTGAAATCCTGATAGAAGATCTCATCATCAGTTTTGGACTTTAAATTACTGCCTGCAGAGAACATTTCTCTGGCATACTGATTGATATCAATTCCCGCTTCTCCAGCCAAAGCCAGAGCTGCCATTTTATCAATTTCCGTACAGGTAGGAGAACGGAACAACAGGGTATCAGAAATGATCGCGCTGCACAGAAGTCCCGCAATTTTTTTATCCATGGGAACACTGTTTTCATTATACATCTGATACACAATGGTTGCCGTACATCCCAGAGGCTGATTCCGGAAAAATACCGGCGCAATGGTTTCCACGGTTCCCAGCTTATGATGGTCAATGATCTCCAGAATCTCTGCATTTTCAATTCCGTCAACAGCCTGATTTTTCTCATTGTGATCTACCAGAACAATCTGCTTTCCTCTTGCTCCCAGCAGATTCCGGCGGGAGATCATGCCTCTGTACTTTCCATCCTTATCGAGAATCGGGAAATCTCGATGACGTTTGCTTGCCATAACATCCTTAATATCATCGATAAAATCCCCGTCTTCAAAGGTAATCAGATTTTCTGTTTTCATAAAATAGCTGATAGGCATACTCTGGTTAATTAGACGGGCTGCTGTATAGGTGTCATAGGGCGTGGTAATCACCGTACAGCCCCGCTCCTGAGCCAGCTTCCGAATCGTCATAGATACCGCTGCGCCTTCGCAGACGATAATGCAGTCTGCCTCCATCTCAATGGCGCACAGCTGGGATTCATATCGATTGCCCAGAATCACCAGATCATGAGGCGCAATATAATATTCCATCAAATCAGGATTAGCCGCTGCAATCAGAACCTTTCCCTGATCAAAATAGGCGCTTTCTTCTCCAATAACCAGCTGGCCCTCCAGCGTCTCAATAATATTGCTGTACTGGGTCCTTGCTTTGGACAGAATGCTGCTGTCCAGCACATTCATGTAAGATTTTGTAATATCCCCGACAGTAATCAGGCCTTCCAGAACATTATTGGCGTTTACTGCTGGAAGAGTTACTACATTGGCATCCTGCATCAGATTCCATGCCTTTTTCAGAGAAATATTCCGATCCACGCCTGCCGTTTCCCGAATTTCAATATCTCTCACCTGAGTTTTGACATTGCTGACCAGTTCCGGAGCCTCCACCCCAAAATAATTCAGGACAAACTGAGTCTCTTCATTGATACGTCCTGCCCTGCATGGCACATACTCCTTTCCAGTGATAGAAGTCTTCAGGTTTGCATAGCAGATAGCAGAACAGATGGAATCTGTATCCGGATTTTTGTGTCCGATTACAATCGTTTTCCTTTTTTCTACCGGCATTTTTTCACCTCCGCATTTAAAATGGGAACACGGTATTTCATAATCTGTTTACAATGTGTTCATAATTTATTCATATAGTTTTTTTATACTAAATTCATAGAAAATCAAGGTTGTGGCTTGATTTCATGGTCAAATTGCACATAGATTTTTCATAATTGCCCCGGCTGGACGAAAGTCCACCGGGGTCTCCTCATTTTATTCTTCCGTTCGTTTTTTATCCCAGAACCAGTCTTGCTGCTCCATAAATGCCTGCGTCATTACCAAGCTTTGCAAGGCCAATCACTGCCTTATTTTCAGAAATCGGAGTGTAATAATTATAATACTTTGTGATTACATCAATCAGGAACTGCCCTGCCTTAGAAACGCCTCCGCCGATTACAAACATCTGAGGATCCACCGTCATTGCCAGCTGAGCCAGGGCCATTCCCAGATAACGTCCCACGGTTTCCACAACCTCCAACGCCATCTTATCCCCCTTCTTTGCCTCGTCCAGAACATCCTTTGCTGTAATTCCATCTCCAAAGACTCTCATAGAAGAGGGCTCATCGCTGGCTGCCATCTTTCTTCTTGCCTCTCTGGCAATGCCTGTAGCACTTCCGATCTGCTCCACACAGCCAATTCCGCCGCAGTTGCACTTCTCCGTTTCTTCATCCCGGATATGGATATGTCCAATCTCTCCGCCCAGACCATGCTTGCCTGTCACGATCTTTTCATCGATAATAACGCCGCCGCCGACACCTGTTCCCAGAGTAACCATAATAATATCTGTAAAGCCCATGCCGCCGCCCTGCCACATTTCGCCCAGCGCTGCTACATTGGCATCGTTTCCGCTTTTAACCAGAATATTGTCTAACAAACCGCTCAGCTGGCTCTGAGGATTCACATTATGCCACCCCAGATTCACGCAGCGTTCAACCCGTCCGTCAGGCAGTACTGGCCCAGGTACTCCAAGACCTACACCAACTACCTGTTCCAGGTGGATCTGGCGCTCTCTCAGTACCTCTCGGACAGCAACGGAAACATCTTCCAGTATGTATTTCCCACTATCTTCCTTTCTTGTAGGGATCTCCCACTTAAATATCAGCCTTCCGTTTGTCTGGAACAGGCCCAGCTTTACAGTCGTTCCGCCTACATCTACACCAACGCAATATTTGTCCATACAATATCTCCTTTTTGGAACTGCCAGTTTTATAGTAACAGTTTACATGTAGTATAAAAGAAAGCACTGTTGATTGCAAGTAAAAAGAAACCCGGCCCTCTACAGGGCCGGACTCTCATTCACGTTCTATTTAAAATAAACCTCTTGCAGCCTCAGCTACACGCTCTGCTGTAAATCCAAAATGGCGGAACAGCTCTCCTGCCGGTGCGCTTGCTCCGAAGCTGTTCATCCCCACTGTCACTCCATCCAGGCCGGTATACCGTTCCCAGCCAAAGGTTCCCAGAGCCTCCACTGCCACACGGCGGCGTACTGTCTTCGGCAGAACAGATTCGCGGTATTCTGCACTCTGCTCCTCAAAAATATCCATAGACGGCATGGAAACCACGCGTACCTTCCGTCCCTCTGCAGCCAGCATCTCCTTGGCCTTCACTGCCAGATCTACCTCTGAACCAGAAGCAATCAGAATCACCTCCGGAGTTCCCTCACAGTCATTAATGACATAACCGCCCTTTAACGCTTCTCTGCTGGTTCCTCCTACCGGATTCAAATTCTGTCTGGACAGAACCAAAGCCGTCGGGGTCTCCTTAGATGCTAAAGCGCTGTACCAGGCTGCAGCCGTCTCCACTGCGTCACAGGGACGAATCACATGGAAATTGGGCATGGAGCGGAACATAGCCAGCTGTTCAATCGGCTCATGGGTAGGACCATCCTCACCTACACCAATGCTGTCATGGGTAAACACAAAGGTCAGCGGCAGCTTCATCAGTGCAGAAAGACGCGCCATGGGCTTTACATAATCACTGAATACAAAGAAGGTAGCTACATAGCTGCGCAGACCGCCGTGAAGCATCATACCATTTCCAATAGCCGTCATAGCCAGCTCACGGACACCGAAATGCAGGTTGCGTCCAGCTCTGTCTTCTTTGGAGAAATCTCCGGCTCCCGTCATAGTTGTCTTATTGGATGGAGCCAGATCCGCAGAACCGCCCATCAAATTGGGCATCATATCCTTCAGTCTGTTAATAATCTTTCCAGACAGACTTCTGGTAGCCTCTGCCTTTTCGCCTGCTGCCCAGAAGCTCTCATCCTCCCACAGCTGCTTCAGCACATCATCTGTACCGCCGAAATACTGGTTCCACAGAGCCTCCATCTCCGGATACTCCTCACAGTAAGCAGCAAACATTACCTTCCATGCTGCTTCATTCTCAGCCAGCCGCTCTGCAGCCTGGCTGAAATGCTCATATACCTCCTGAGGTACAAAGAAGGGCTCCTGGGACGGCCACTGAAGATTTTCTCTTAAAGCAGCCACATTGTCCACGCCCAAAGGCTCTCCATGAGCGCTGGCTTTACCCTGCTTTGCCGGACAGCCATATCCAATCTCAGTACGAATGGTAATAAAGGACGGACGCTCTGTATCTGCCTTTGCCTCTTCAATTGCACGGCCAATGGCCTCCAGATCATTGCCGTCTTCTACCAGAAGAGTCTGGAACCCAAATGCCTCCATACGTTTTGTCACATCCTCACGGAAAGCCAGATCCGTATCTCCCTCAATAGAAATCCGGTTGGAATCGTATAAAATAATCAGCTTATCCAGACCCAGGGTTCCTGCCAGAGAAAATGCCTCAGAGGAAATGCCTTCCATCATACATCCGTCGCCGCCCAGGGCATAGATGTAGTGATCTACGACCGGATAGTTCTCCTTATTAAATACAGAAGCCAGGTGTGCCTGCGCAATCGCCATACCTACGGCCATACCCATGCCTGCGCCTAAAGGCCCGGTTGTCGCTTCAACCCCTACTGTATGGCCATACTCCGGATGTCCCGGGGTCAAAGAATCCATCTGACGGAAACGGGTCAGCTCCTCCTTCGACAGGTTGCCATAACCAAACAGGTGAAGCAGAGAGTATAAAAGCATGGAACCATGGCCGCCGGACAGTACAAAACGGTCACGGTTTTCCCATTTGGGATCTGCCGGATTGTGGCTCATATGATTCATCCAAAGCTCATAAGCCATCGGCGCACAGCCGAGCGGCAGCCCCGGATGTCCGGAATTTGCTTTCTGAATTGCATCCGCTGAAAGAATACGGATGGCATTAACGGACAGATTGTCAATCGTAGTCATTGGTAGAACCTCCTGTAATATGGTTAGTCATGTAATTTATATGTTGTCGTTTTTTGTTCTGTTGCCTGCTGTTATCTCAGCTTGATTTCCCGCATCTGCTGAGGACCTGTCACAATCAGCGTATCCGGCATACGCCCCTTTCGGATTTTGGAAACTGCAAAATCAAAGGTAGCATACAGCTTCTCTACGCCTGCGGTATTAAAGATCCTGCACGAATCCTCATTATACAAAATAATCAGATCTCCGTCAATATCCGCATGGGTATATTCATAGTTAAATTCCCGTGTAAATACTGGTGTTCCGTCTTTTTCATATACCATAAGACGCCGCGAATACTCTCCTGTTGTATTCTGCGCAATAACGGCTGCATACTCATCAGAGGAGAACACACTCTGGATTTCTTCCTCTACAGTTACCTGTGTTATCAGCTCCGGCGACGCCAGGTTTCTGGAAGTAAAAAAGCTCAGCCCGTTTCCAGAAAATGCACAGGAATACGGCGCTTCCATATACGTTACCTCAGGAACCATAGTTCCTGCAAAAATATCATCAAAGCCGCCTACCAGACGGTTCGGAACACTTTTTCCCACTTCGGAGAAATCATAAAATACCACTCTGGAACGCAGTTCTCCGCTTTCAATATAGGCGTAGGAACACATCAGCTGAGTTCCGTCCTGAGAAAGGGAAATATCCATAGGATACCCATCTCCTCCCATAACAGTTTTCACTGTTACCTCCAGCTGAGTTCCGTCTCTTCGGAAAAATACAATATAGCTGGATGTGCTGTCCTCCAGTACTGCCGCAGTGATTCCAGTGGCCGAAATGGCGACTCTGGTAATCGGAAGAACGGTAGAAGCCTGTCCTACCCGCCCGTTCTCTCCGCAGATATAAATGCTGTTTCCCTGCCTGTCTGCAATAACCGCATAGGCGCCATTGACTGCTGCTATGGGATTTTTCATCTCAAAGCTTTCTGTCCAGACGCTTTTTCCTTTGGCATCTATATAAGAAGCCCCGTCCTTGGTGTACTTCAGGACATTGGAACCAAAGCTTTCATATCCAACCAGACTTCCCTGGTTTAAATCTGCCTGCCATACGGTCTCATAGCTGGTATAGCTGTAATTTCTCTGATAATAAAACCAGCCGCCGGCCGCACCTCCTAAAAGCAGCACAACTGCTGCCGCTGTCAGCAGCCTTCGGCCTCTGGCCTTCTTCAGCGCCCTGCGGGCCGCTTCTTCCCCATCCTCTTCATAAGGCATCGGACGGTTCTGCTGCCGCTGGCGTCCCTGCGGCTCCGAATAGCTGCCCTGTCCGCCGGAGCTGCTTTTCTCTTCTGACCAGGCGGGATTAGTCACTACCCTCTGGCGCAGCCGCTGCTTTTTATTTTCCCGGCTCATAGAGTTAAAATCACTCATTATTTTTTTCTCCTGAAAAATGAACATACTTAATTTAAGTATACCTCATTTTAAAGTGTGGGTAAAGAAGTTTTGCTGTCTGCACACAAGATACCAAAAAATAACAAAGCAGCCCTTTAATTCCCGACTGCCGGAAGATAAAGCTCCTGCCCTGCAGACAGTCTGTTTTCATCAGCCAGCCCGTTCCACTGGCAGATCTGTCCTATTGGTTCCATGCTGCGATAACGTTCCATACAGATTCCGTAGAGCGTTTCCCCCTTTTTTACCGTATACTGCACTGCATCCGCCGGAATTTGAACTGGAGCTGCCTCCTGTAAAGCTGATGTCCCGGTTCCAGCATTTGCTCCCTGTGCATCCGATGCTCCTGTTCCTGCATTTGCTCCCTGTGCATCCGATGCTCCCGTTCCTGCACCTCTATCCTGCGTATCCGATGTTCCCGTTCCTGCACCTCTATCCGGTGCATCCAAGGCTGCCGCTCCTGTCTCTGTTCCAGTTCCCTGCGCCGTCGCTGCTCCCGTCTCTGTTCCGGCTCCCTGCATGCTTGCTGCTCCCGTTTCTGCAGCCGCTCCGGCATTTTCCGGAAACAACTCCCCGCTTCCTGTACCAGCTGCAGTGGCATTTCCTCCCATTCCATTTGCCAAAACAGAATTCTGACCAGAAGCCTCTGCACTGCCCTCTGTCTCAATTACAATTCCTGCCTGCGTGGGATATACCTGTCCCGGCACCTCCTCTATCTCAACCTCCCCTTCATTTTCTCCTGTAGTCAAAGCGTTCGACCATTTCTGCCAGGTTCCCTCCGGAACCGCAGATGCAATTACCGTCTCCATTGCCTTCATTTTCTGATAATTATTAAAGCTGACCACACCACCAGCCAGCGCCAGTACCGCCAAGACACCACAGGCTGTTCCCAGCGCTCCAACCGCTGAACGCGTCCGAACCGCTTCTGTCTTTTTATCTTCCATCTTCTGTCGAAAATCACGGATCACCGTATCCCGGTTTCCTGTCTCTACCCGTCTGGCATCCTTGCGGGAAACCATATAATCCTGCATCATCTGATTTCGTTCATAATAAATGCAGTATCCCTGAAGACGATAAAAGCCGTCCTCTGATGCCATATAGACAGCCTCCTCTCCCTCCAGTCCACTGTTTAAATACATCAGCTGATGCTTTCCTGCAAAATACTGACCGTGCTGTTTCCAATAATTCAGAGGACTCAGAGTGCTCCCCTGTGTTCCGCATAAAAACCATCCCAGAATGCTCCGTTTGGGAAACATCTGCTCCATCACCTCATAGGCCCTTTTCCAGGCCTCCTCTGTAAATTCTACCTTTTGGCCTTCCCGGGCCACATTCTCCATTTCCAGCGCTCCGTCTGCAAACAGAAAAGGAATGCCGTCCTGAATCCGGCATTCTCCCACCAAAAGCCCCACCCGCAGATCCTGTCCGCCGGTGGGATACAGCCGTTTCAAATAAGTATTGACATAATCCTCTACATAAAGCTTCACCGCCTGATCCCGTTCCCCTATCTGCCGGATATTTTTCGGCAAACTGGGATAAGGGTTGTACAATTCTCCCATAATCTCACCCCACTGCTTATTTTTCTTCTATCTGAAAAATCATAACACAGTCCCGGTGTAGATTTTGTCAAATCGCGGCAGGAATTTCTAAAAACTGTTCGACAAAAAATATGCTGTTACTGATATAATCAGCCATTCGCATAACCACAGAAAGACGCACGCTCTGCAGCATCAGAGGGTCTGCATTTTTACACCCGCCTACAATGCCGGTAATAAAAATATCGCCTACCTCCTGTAAATCCTTGCATACTCCAAGTCCCGGACGCAGAGCGCCTCTACCCAGAGTCACACAGCCCACATGCTCTGCACTTCCCACAGAAGCATCTACAGCTACAATTACATGATTAGGGTAGCACCGCTCAATCATGGCAACTGACTGTTCCAGATTCATGGCATGGACAGGACGTTCCAGAGTTCCCACAATCTCCACTCTTCTGACCTTCTGTTCCTTTAGTTTATATCCAATCAGAGGGCCCAGACTGTCTCCTGTGGATCGGTCTGTTCCGATGCATAAAAACACAACCCCATCCCGGCATTCTTCTGCCTGCACCTCTTCAATCATCCTGTGAAGCAGTCTTCCGCAAAGCTCTGTATCCTCAGCCTGCCGGGAATCAAAATAATAGATCTCTCTGTTCGTTTTCCGGATTCTCTTCCATCTCACCTTCATGCCATTCCGCCTGTACTGTTTTTGTTATTCCTATTATAAGCAGAAAACAGAGAAATTATACTTTGGGAAAAAAGATACAAAAAGCAGGAGAAAACTCCGCTGCTCTTTCAGCTGAAAATTTTCTCCTGCTTCTTTTCCTAATATATAATTCTTACTGTATCCACACACCATTTTCATCTACAGTAAATCCGTCCGGTGTTACTGTGTTCTGATACAGTTCTCCCAAAGGCTTCTTTCCTGCCTCTCCATTCGAAGAAACAGGATTAAAATAATACCACTTTCCATCAATAGATACCCAGCCTGTTCTCATAGCTCCAGTTGCCGGATCCAGATAATATTTTCCAGCGCCCATATCCAGCCAGCCTGTACGCATTACATAGGTCGCAGGATCCAGATAATACCAGAAGCCGCCAATCAGCTGCCAGCCTTTGCATGCATAGCCATCTATATCAAAATAATACCATGCATCTGGAAGCTGTCCCCAGACGGAACGAACTCTGGTTCCATTGTTTCTCACAAATGTTCTGCCATAATCTGTGTCTTCCCATCTGCCATCCAGCTGTTCGGTACGAACTACACTGGTGCTGATGGAATGTCTTCCTCCGCCACTTCCTGAGGAAGAACCGCTGCCGCCGTGATCCGGCTCCTCTGGAGTATTCGGCTCCTCTGGAGTATCCGGTTTCTCTGGAGTATCCGGTTTCTCTGGAGTATCCGGTTCTTCCGGCTTCTCGCCATTTTCCCAGCTTTCATAATTCTCCAGCAGCTGATCCGCCAGATCATTATCATAATAAGTTACCTCTGTTCTGGTTGCATACCAAATTAAATCATTTGACTTTGAGGCATTCCAGTCATTTACATATTTCTGATCTGGACGCTTTGGATCTACATCCGAATACAGCGGTTTAAATACCCCATTTTCATATTTATAATTGGCCGCCCATGTTCCTAATCCATCATCAGCATAACTGGTGTCCTCTACTCCTGGCTCATCATCACCCATCAGGAAAATATCATAACCATTCTGCATTGTATAATCCTGAATTACAACAGCTTCCTTATCTTCGATCTTTACATTCGCCAGCCAGTCTGTCGCTGCATCTACTGCCAGTTTTATGTTTTCCTGATCCTTTGTATAGTTGTCCATCAGATAATCAACAATATCTGCTGTCTCAATAGCGCTGACAGATTCTCTCTCATAGGTACGTCCCATGGTCATCTTTCCGTCCTCAGTATACTGAGATGCCCAACCAGATAACACTCCGTCAAATGTCAGCTGAGATGCCAGAATAAAACTGTCTCCCTTTTCAACTGCTTTCTTCAGCGCATCCTCTCCGGCTGCCGCCTTCACCTCACTCAAGGATTCATCAGATAAAACCCGGCGCAGGAGCCGCAGTACATCTGTTGTCGCGTGATCGGTAAATACTACATTACCGCGGAAGCCCTTCGGATCAGAAGGATTCATCTGCCAGCCGCCGCAGGGATTCTGATAAGAAAGCAGATAGGAAACTCCCTTTTTCAGAACCTCCTGAGCATCGTCAGAACCATTTTCAGCTACTGCGTCAGCCAGATAAGACAGAATAGAAACTGTCGCTCCTTTTTCCAACGTAGAATCTCCAACCAGGGTTCCTCTATGAGAAGCCAGTTCCTCCTGTTCCATATCTGTATTATCAGGAAGCAATGCAAAGCCGCCGTCTTCATTTTGGATTTCTGCCAGATTCTGCACCACCATATCACTGTATTCTGCTGTTTTATTTAAGAGACTATCAAAACGAATTCCACATCCCTCCGCTGCTGTTTTCAGAGACGGAACCTGCTCTCCATTAAAAATCGGAATTGCAGCATACAGACTTGCTACACTGGAATCGTTTGCAAGCTGTGCCTGGAATTTTTCCAGAACATAATAAACCGGCAGATAAACCACCTCATATGCCTCGTCCAGATAGGTATTGTAGTCTGTATCCTGGACATTTACCTTTTTCGGCTCCTGTCCGGATTCCAGCACTCCGCTTTCCTTCACTCCGTTAAAAATCACATCACGGGAACCCACAGTCATTTCCAGAGTATCACCATTCATCGTAATGGCAATTTTATCCCCGTCCTCTGTGTAAACACCGCCAATCTGACGGAACATTTCTTTCATAGGAGCCATAAGCTTCTCGTATGTCTTTCCGCTGCCAGTTCCTACTGCATTGACATTTTCATCTGTCCAAATCCGATCATAATCATCAATCATAAACACCGGATCCTCTGTATTAAACCATACGCGGCGAACCGTCATATTTGAAAAATCATACTCTCCACGCACAACATGTGCTTCCTGCTTTGCCGCTGCCACGGAAAAACCGACTGCCATACAGGCTGCTCCCGCTAATACTGCACCGGCAGCTATCTTTTTACCATTTCTTTTCATCATGCTTTCCTCCTGTTGTCTGCCTTTACTGTCTCTCGGCTGCGCACGATGGTGTCGCAAGCTCCGGTTTTTCTATGTTCTCATCTGTACTGCTTTCCGGAATAGAATCTTCATCCAGAATGTCCTCAACCCATTCTGCATCAGACGGAGATGCCAGCTCTTCCTCCAGGATCTCCTCTTTCTTCAGTTCCTCTGCCGGAATTTCTGTATAATTTTCCAGCGCATCCTGCCACTGCTTGTATCTCTTTTCTGCTTTATCCTGAATTCCCGTCTGAATAAAGCTGTATCCGCTACGGCGCTCATGACCTCCTACGTTGTGATCCAGCTTCGCAACTCCATCACGACCTGCATAAACCGCATAAAAGCCATCCAGCCCCTTATCCTGAAGACTTTCATAATAATCTCCAGTTGTATCGAGTCCATAGAAACGTCCATAGCTCTTATCACTGGTTCCTGTATATACATAACGTCTGTCTTTTCCCAGTTCACGAGTCCTGTCACTGACATTAACTGACTTAAAGCCCTCTACTCCAATCTGACTTGTCCAATGCACATAGCTTTCTACTGCATTCACTACCCGCTCATCTGGCTCTACAATGTTCGTTAAGACCTTCATAATTCCATCACTTTCAGATGTACTGATAGATGGAAGCTCAAAGCCTCTGCCCTGCGCCGGTTCATTCGTCTCTGGATCGTACTGCTGTCCCCAGCCGGTCAACTGTCCGTCAACCTCAATCTGGCTGTTCAGCGTAAATTCCAGAGCCTTGTCCCACATATTCTGAATTTCTTCTGGCTCAATTCCGTATTCCTCTACATAAGGATTGCTGTCGCCATCTGCCATTTCTTCCCGCACCCATGCAAAATCCTTACACAATTCAGAATCCATCAGGCCCTGTTCATGTGTCATGGCATAAATCAGGTTCATAATCGTAGTCATTGCATTATCATTGTATGTAATCTTTTTAAAATAGCCCACACCGTAAGGATAATACTGAGGCCATCCACCCTCATCAGTCTGTGCTTCAATCATATAATTGACTGCTTTCCAGAAACCTTTTTCGATCACTGCCAGTTCATCCTCATAAGCAGCAAAGGATTCCGGATTTTCTCTTGCCACGCGAAGGAGACGGGCTAGGAATTTAATATGGCCTCCGGTCGCTCCATTGTCAAAGGTGGAATAGGCATGTCCGTACAGTTCTGCAAAACTGTCGCTCAGCAAATCATAATCCTTATTGGTTTTTCCCCATCCGCCATCATCATTCTGGTATTTTTCATTTACCACTGACAATGCCGCGTGGATCAGATCGTCCTTTGCCTTCGTCTTCGAAGTGCTTGCAGGTGTTGCATTCGAACTGGAGGCAATCTTGCTCAGCTTATCATAAGAATAACTGTCCTTCTCCATTTTTTTCGTGGTATACTCTGACTTTTCATTAATCACAGGCTCAACTGCTGAATCTGTATAATAAAGCGCAAAAGCCATGATCAGACGGTGCATATCGTCATCCCAGCTTACATTTGCGCCCAACGCCTCTGCTGTAAACTTAACTGGCAGATAACAAACCATATAAGGATCTCCCTCTGGAGTCGTTTCACCCTCTATCTCCACAAAGTAGGGTTCCAATCCCTCTGGAATTGTCAGAGTTTCTTTTTCTCCATTTTTCTCCAATACAGCCTCACTGCCGCCTTCGCTCATGGTAAGCACCAGATCGTTGTATTTAATTACAATCTCTCCTGTGCCAGTGTCAAAGGTCAGGTCTGCCGCAATATCTGCCAGAGAATGTTTCAGCGGCGCCATCATTCCCTCTGGATTTCCTGGACCATATTTCATTTCTGCACCAATCAGAAGTCCCTTTTCCATTTCCTCAGGCGCAAATTTTCCGCTTCCACTCTTAGTATATCGATTTGGCTCCAGTTCTGGAATTGCAAGAAATTTAATAACCAGATTTCGAAGGGGAACGGACTCTCCCATAGCTGGCGGCGTATCCTTTCCGTTTTCCGCCAAAATGGTCATCGTTCCAATTCCTCCAGCCAGCACACTTCCCGTAAGTAATAATGCTAATACCGCTTTTTTTCCTTTTTTCACTTGGTGTCCCTCTCTTACTGTCATATTTTCCATAAGGGATGCTTTTTGGCAAATTTCCCCCCACAGTTACGGCTTACCAGTTTCAGATCTGCAGCTCCTTATCTGGTATATTAATTCGTTATTTTCTTGCAAACGTTTGCAACCTTAATGACAGCTTACTTATAACTCTTTTTGCAAAATAATGCAATGAAAATCTTATTTCTATTCCTATTTTCTCCAATTTTTACAATTTTCTTTTTAAATTTTTGTATATATTTTTTCTTTATTTTTTTTAAACACAGTTCCATCAACCATAAATTTTTTATATTTATTCAAACAATGCTTTTTTTATGCAAAACAAAAAGATCCTTTCTGCACTGCCGCTGTCATTTCCGGCCCTCACCTTTTTCAAGGCTGCAAAAAAGATCTTTTTTACTCTAACAGCGTTTCAGCTGTCGCTGTTTTTATAAACCTCAATCGCCTCACTCACACTGGATGCCCGTCCCTGACGGACAAGTTCTGACAAATCACTGATTTTAAATGGATCTAAAAACTCCCGGCCCAGATGGCTTCCATACTCCTCTGCAATCTTCAGGCGTCCCTCTTTTACCCGAACTGACGTATCCCGAAGCTGACTCTGTACATCTTCAAACTGATCTTTCAGCCCGTTTAGCTTTTCCTGGTAAGTATGCTCGATTTCATCCTGAAGAATATTTTTTGTAACCGTCTCAAAGGTATGAAGAGCATCCTTCTTTCTGGCAGATACCTCATTTAACTCCTGCTGAAGGCGGGCAATCTCGTCATCAAATTTTTCCAAATTGTAAATTGCCTCATTGCGATCCTTGCGAATTGTTGATGTAATCACCCGAATCTTCCTGTCATTAGCATGAATCTGATCCAGAATCTGGCGCCCCTCCCGCAGAATCTCCATATACTGCAGCTTTGTATGATTGCCGATGGTCATATAAAGCCCACCTGGTATCAGCAATATCCCAGCATAAATTCCCACTAAATATAAAACCTTCTGCTGAGGAAGCATCAGATAAATCCCCCAGGGCAGTCCCACAAATAAAACTGTCATAAACAACAGCAGAATCAAAAATTCTTTTGCCCATCGCGGAAAATACAGACTGTAATAAATTCTGGTGCGGCAAAAGCTTGGTACATGTCCCCGGCGAAAACTGGATTTCATTCGTTCCCGCAGTTCCTTATTATACGCATGAAGCTCTGAAGTTTCATCTGCTATCCGTTCCTTCACTCCCTGGCTTTTTGCTTTTTCCCGTTTTACCCTTGCCTTTTTCAGTAAATCCTGATCCTTATTAATCTCCGCATCGTAGCTGGCACTGATCTCCTGTCTGCGCTTTTTCACCGTTGCCTGAACAGCATCCGCCATCTGCTTTTGTTCTGCCTCAATCTCCCGTTCCAGCCGCTGACAGTCCTGCTCCATCTGCCGTTCACTGTCCTCTGCTACCGATAATTCTGAAACTGCTTCTCTGGCCTTTTCCAGAAACGCCAGACACTGCTCCCCCGTCTGTGGCATAGACAGTCCCTCCTTTGTATTTTATGCCATCCCTTTTCTAAAAATCTTCTTGTTTTTTCAGATAATTCTCTGTTTCTATTGTAGCAAGATTCCTGCCGGAACACAACTAGAAGAATAAAAGAAAAAAGACCCTGTACCATTTCTGGCACAGAGTCCTTATAATTCTTATTCGCAGGTGTACGGCATCAGAGCGATGTGACGTGCTCTCTTGATAGCAACAGTCAGAGCTCTCTGGTGCTTTGCACAGTTTCCGGTAATTCTTCTCGGAAGAATTTTACCTCTCTCAGAAACATATCTTTTCAGCTTGTTAGTGTCCTTGTAATCAATTACACCATTCTTATCACCGCAGAATACACAAACTTTTTTTCTTCTGCGAATGCCGCCTCTTCTTACTTTGGCGCCATCTGCTTTATCAGTCTTATTGAATGCCATTGGTACTGCCTCCTTCTCCAAATAATCCGTGTCTTCCAGACCAGGACGTCTGAGTCCTTAGTTGAAAGGCAAACCTTCATCTTCCACACCATCCGGAATGTTCATAAATCCATCGCCGATTGCGCTGGACGGAGCCGGTCTGGATGTGGGCTGATAGCCGTATCCACCGTTGTCGCCTGCATTGCCTGCTGCGCCCTTGCTGTCTGCAAACTCCTGATCATCCACGATGATGTCTGTGGTATAAACTCGCTGACCTTCTTTGTTGGTATAACTGCCAGTCTGAATACGTCCAGATACCAGAACACGCATACCCTGACGGAAATACTTCTCTGCAAACTCACCAGCTCTGTCAAATGCGACAATGTTGATAAAGTCTGCGGTCTGCTCATTTCCATCCTGATTTCTGCGGCCTCTTCTGTCTACTGCAAGCGTATATCTTGCAATCGCCATGGAACGCTCACCCTGGGAATATCTCACTTCCGGGTCTCTGGTCAGTCTGCCCATAAGAATTACTCTATTCATACCATCACTCTTCCTTTTTTACTGGTCGTCAGTATTGATCTATTACTGCTCGTCCTGCTTAACGCAAAGATATCTGATAACCGGCTCCATGATACGAACGTGTGCTTCCACTTCGTTAGAGCAATCGGAATTCTCAGCCTCGAACTTGATGAAGTAATAGAAAGCTTCTTTCATCTTCTGGATCTCGTAAGCAAGTCTCTTCTTACCCCAGTCATCCACGTTGGTTACAGTGCCACCGAAGCGGGTGATATAACCCTGTACCTTCTCCAGTGCTGCAGCTCTCTCTTCGTCTTCGAGTTTTGCGCTCAGAACAACTGCTAATTCGTATTTGTTCATTGCTTTACCTCCTTGTGGTCTCTGGCCCTTGACTTCAGTTTCAAGAGCAAGGATTATTGTGTCACGGATTACTATTCTAACAGAAACTGCAGATAAATGCAAGCACTATTTTCCCTGTTTTCTCAGGTTTTTTCAGGTTTTTCCGGCTTTCGCAGTCCTCTCGTGTTTTTTTCCACCATTTTCCTCTCCGCCATCACCTGATGACCGCAGCCTTCGCATTTCAGCCGGAAATCAGCGCCTACCCGGAGAATTTCCCATTCCTGACTCCCGCAAGGATGGGGCTTCTTCAATTTAACAATATCTCCGACCTTATAATCCCACTTTTTTTCCATTGCTTTCTCCCCCTTGTCGCCTATGACAGCAGACCCGGATCCTCTCCCAGAATCTCATCAATCCTTCTCAGCTCCTGCTCGGTAAATTCCAGACGGTTCAGCGCTGCCACATTATCCTCCAGCTGGCCGACGCTGCTGGCTCCTACCAGAACGCTGGTCACCTCAGGCCGCCGCAAAACCCAGGCCAGTGCCATCTGTGCCAGAGTCTGACCCCGTCCAGCTGCAATCTCATTTAAAAGACGAACCTTTTCAAGACGCTCTTTTGACAGATATCGTCCCTCCACTGTGGTTCCCTTGCGGGCTGCCCGGGACCCTTCTGGAACGCCCTTTAAGTATTTATCTGTCAGAGAGCCCTGAGCCAGCGGACTGTAGGCGATACAGCCCACGCCCTTCTCATCCAGCACACCAAGAAGCCCGTCCTCAGTCCAGCGCTCAAACATATTGTAGCGGGGCTGATGAATCAGACAGGGAACTCCCATTTCTTTTAACATATCAATGGCTGCCGCCGCTTCCTCTGCCTTGTAATTGGAAATTCCCACATAAAGAGCCTTTCCCTGCCGTACCATATCGGCCAGAGCCCCCATGGTTTCCTCCAGAGGCGTCTCCGGATCCGGACGATGATGATAAAAAATATCCACATAATCCAGCTTCATCCGTTTCAGGCTTGCATCCAGGCTGGACATCAGATACTTTCGGGATCCCCAGTTTCCATAGGGACCTGGCCAGAAATCATAGCCTGCCTTTGTAGAAATCATCATCTGCTCCCGATACTCGACCATATCCTCATGCAGGATTTTTCCAAAGTTTTCCTCTGCCAGTCCTCTGGCCGGCATTCCATAATTATTAGCCAAATCAAAATGAGTAATTCCCAGATCAAACGCCCGGAAAATTATTTTTTTCTGCTCCTCCAGGGGCTTTTCCAATCCAAAATTCTGCCACAGTCCCAGTGAAATCAGCGGAAGCAGAATTCCACTTCTTCCACATCGTCTGTACTCCATTTTATCGTATCGCGTTTCATCTGCCTGATACATAATAATCCATTTCCTTTCCTGTCTGCTTATGATGTATTTCTTAGAATGTCCCCCAATCAAAGCTGCCGTCGATTTCTAAACCTGTTACGGCACACCTCAATTCTGCCGATTTCTAAACCTGTTACGGCACGCCCCAATTCTGCTGCCACTTCCTAAACCTGCCCCAGCACTTCTCCGATTTTACCACTGATTACCAAATCAGCTCTGCTGTCCATGGGCGTTACTGACTTATTAATCAGAACCAGGCGGTTTCCCTGATAATAGTCAATCAGACCTGCCGCCGGATACACAGTCAGAGACGTTCCGCCAATGATCAGAACCTCTGCCTGACGGATATACATAACCGCTTTCTGAAGAGTTTTCTGTTCCAGCCCCTCCTCATACAAAACCACATCCGGCTTGATGATGCCTCCGCAGGAGCATCTGGGCACACCGTCCGCAGCCATCACATCCTCCAACGTGTAAAATTCCCCGCATCTGGTGCAGTAATTTCTATGTACAGAACCGTGCAGCTCCAAAACTTCTCTGCTTCCCGCCTCCTGATGAAGCCCGTCAATATTCTGGGTAATTACCGCCCGCAGCTTTCCCTGTTCCTCCAGTCTGGCTAAAGCCAGATGAGCCGCATTGGGCTTTGCATTGGGAAACAGCATTTTATTTTTGTAAAAACGGTAAAATTCCTCGGGATTTCTCCTGTAAAAGGTGTGACTGATAATCGTCTCCGGCGGATAATCATACTGCTGATTATAGAGACCATCTACACTTCTAAAATCTGGTATGCCGCTTTCTGTCGATACACCGGCTCCGCCAAAAAATACAATATTGTCACTCTCCCTGATCCACTGCTTTAACTGTTCCAATTCCTGCATATGCTTCATCCCCCTTCTGCAGGTCTCTCACACCGCTCCTGCGCTTCTGGCAGCCCGCATCCTTCTCAGCTGCCCATTCCTACACAACCTCGTCCAGGAATACCCCCTGAAGAGGCTGTACCAGTTCAGCCCAGGGCTCTGCCGCCTTCGGCAGCTCATAGCCAAACAGCCAGCTGGTAAGCTCTGTAATTGTCAGCCGCAGAAGCCCCTGCTTCTGTGTCCCGTCTGCCGTCTCCCTACAGGAGAACTGCCGGGCTTTTTCTTGGTCCACTTTCTCCAGACTGGAGCCGTCCTGCGTCAGATGCCATGTCCAAAGCCCCTGATTTTCCGGAATCAGGGGATCCTCAAGAAACAGGGAAATCTCAGTCTCCTGCTCTTCCCCCGCCTTCGGCGGTTTCCGGGCCACAGCCTTTACAAATTCCTCCGGAGAAATAATCCGCGCCATAATCGCAGGTCTTGGCTCTCCCTCCTGCTTCAAAAGTCCGTCCTCCGCATACAGGAGCCTCTGTTCCCTTTTTTCCAGCCCCCAGATGCCCTGAACACCAGCCATTCTGCCATCCTGATACAGAGCCTCTAAAACACCGTTTTCGCTGGATAGCTCTTCCAGAAGCATAGTGACATAATTTTCATCCCGAAGAGAAAATACCTGATACCTCTCCTGCAGCCACTGATTCATCCACCTGGCAGTCTCTCCTATCAGCTCTGCCGCATTTTTCCGATTCAGGCCGTTCTCCTTCAGACTCCATCTGGGCTGATCAAAAATATAAGTAAAACCAAAGGGCCGGTAAATCGCCTCAGCCGCTGGCATCAGAAAGCAAAAGGGCATTCCTTCCCTGCGCATATCCTCCATCATTCGCAAAAGAAGCCGGCGCATATATCCTCTGTGACGCCTGTTTTTCCGGGTAGCCACCCCCACCAGATAGTCAACGCTGCAGATACAGGACCCCACCTGAATCTCATAAGGATTCAGCTGAATCATTGACTCAATCGAGGCAGCACTGACCCCTTCCTCATCTGTACACAAAGCTAGAATTCTATTTTCTCTTATTTTCTTACTGAAATAATAATCATCAAAGGAACGGGAATCCTCCGGAAAAGCCTCTTCCCACAAATCGCGGCTCAATCCCCGTTCCTCTTCTGTCAGATACCTGATCATTTAATCCTCCGGTACAAAATTCTTCTGTTCAATCAGATATTTCCGCGCAAAGCCGCAGGGATTGTAGGACATTTTCGCCCGGCGCAGTCCCTCCTGCCCCAAATCATCCTCCCGGTTTACCAGCTTTACGTCCGGAAATTCGTGAATCAAAAACTGCTGGTTAATAAACTGGTACAGGCCTCGGATTTCCGGATTGGCTTTTTCAATATGGATAATCGCCATATCCTCCAAAGGATTGTAGCTTCCAATCGTAAAGGCCTCCAGCTGTCCGTCAATATATACACCGGACATCCGGACATTCAGGAAGGAACAGTTTTTCAGAATTTCGTGAATTCCTGCCACCTCATAGTCCAGGTGATCCTCCACATCATCTCCCTTTTGCTCTCTCCACTTATCCAGGAATGTCCATACATCTCCTCTGTCCGAGCAGCACAGACGGCGGTATTCATATCGGCCCTCGTATTCCTTTAAAAACGCATTCAAATGGTTTTTCTTCTTGTGGAGCTTCTTTCCGGAAAGCCGGCGGAGAGCCTCTCCGTCATAAAGGTAATCCTTCAGATCCTCCTGCTCTGTTACTGTAAAATCTTCTGATTCTCTCAGCTTCAGATAATCCACCGCTTCCTCATCTGCCAGATAAATTTTAAAAGGTATTTTCAGCACCTTATTAAAATATTCCACAATCTCATTAAAATAGTGCGGCAGATCCTCCTCTTTACACATTGGCATGGCGCTGTGCTTTACGCCGTTTTCCTCCATCAGCCACTGGATTGCTTTCCCGTCACGGATTGCAAATTCTACATGATAATAATAACGCCATATGAAGCTGTCCAGCGCTACACTGTCACAGGTTTTATTGGGACGCTGACAAAATAACGGTGTCATCTCCATAATGTCTTCTGCTTCAACAGGCTTAAATTTCAAATCCATTGTTCTATTTCCCTTCTGTAAACTGTTAAGGCCCCCCAATCCCCTCTCTTAATTTCCGCTGGTAGGAATAAACTGTGCAATCCGGCCTGCAAACTCTGCGATATTCTGTGTCTGAAGCACTACCCGTCCCGGACCGGTCAGCTTTGTCAGAAACAGCCCCTCTCCGCCAAAAAAGATATTGCCCAGCCCCTTCACCGTTTCAATCTCATATCTTACAGAGCGGTCAAACGCAACTACATTTCCAGTATCTACCTTCAGAACCTCCCCTGGCTCCAGATACCGGTCTACCATATCTCCGTCAATTTCCAGAAATACCATACCCTTTCCACTGATATCCTGCAGAATGAAGCCCTCTCCGCCAAACAGGCCAGAGGAAAACTTCTTACTGAGCGCAATCTTTAACTGAACGCCGTCCTCTGCGCATAAAAAGGCTCCTTTCTGACAGATCATTCCTCCTGTTGCCGTCACATCCAGAGGTAAAATCCTTCCTGCAACGGTAGATGCAAAGGCAATGGTTGCCCCAGGCCGCTGAGCCCGGTAGGTTGCCATAAACAAAGACTCACCGGCAAACATTCTGCCCAGTCCCTTCATAAAACCGCCTCTTGTATTGGTGGCCATCTCAATTCCGTCGCTCATCCAGGCCATTCCTCCGGACTGCGTATACATGCATTCTCCTGGTACATCAAACATCACTTCCACTGCTGGCATAGTGTCACCGATAATTCGATATTTCATTCCCGTTTCCGCCGCTCAAAAAGTATTGAGCTGGCTCTCCTTTCCTGGTATTTTTATTATTTTGTTTACCGTCCTCTCATTCTCAGCCAGGATGCAATCTCCCGCATTCTGGGCAGAGCTGCCTGAAACAGCATTTTGTAAGACGGACAGAAGTAATTCAGCCCCAGCCGTCCAGTCTCATCCAGCTGCCGGTTTCTTCTGCATCCGCCCCGGCAAAGATAACCATATTCGCAGGTTCTGCACTCTTCCTTGTTTTCCAGAGATTCTTCCATAAACCGAAGCTCTCTTCCCCGTTCATACAGCTGCTCCAGAGAATTCTCCCGAATGTTGCCCAGACGATACTGATCAATTACATAAAAGTCACAGGGATACACACTTCCATCAGCCTCCACCACATTTTGAATGCTGCAGCAGCCCCGCTGATCGCAGGCCTCCGGCGTATAGCCCATCAGGATTCCAATATAATTGTCAAACATCCGGATACTGGTCTGTGTGCCCTTCTGCCAGTCCAGATACCAGAGATCAAATAATTTCACCAGAAATTCTCCGTATATCTCCGGTGTCAGAGAATACTCTCTCTGTCCCGGCGTCTCTCCCAGAGGATCCAGACAGGCAATAAACTGCAGATAATGCCAGTTGTGTTTTTTGTAAAAATCATAGATTCTTCCAATCCGTTCCGCTGTCCGGCGGTTTACTACGGTCAGAATATTGTACTCTACCTTTTTCCGGTCAAACAGCTCCAGCGTTTTCATGATTTCCCCGAAGGTGCCCTTTCCTGATGCATAAATCCGGTAGGCGTCGTGAGTATGTACGATACCATCCAGGGAAACTCCCACCAGAAAATGATTCTGGGCCAGAAATTCCGCCCAGTCCTCTCCCAGGCCATATCCATTTGTCTGAATGGAATTGTGAATCGGAACATTTTTTATATTGTACTTCTGCTCATACTCCAGAAGCCTTTTATAAAAATCCAGACCCACCAGGGTCGGCTCTCCCCCCTGAAATGCAAATCCGCAGCTGCCATCGGCAAATTCCAGAACCCGCTTTACCAGAATCTCCAGAGTTTCTTCTGACATAAATCCGTAGTTGGCAGTTTCCCGTTTTTCCATTTCATCGCAGTAAAAGCAGTATCTGCACCGCAGATTGCAGTTTCCGGAAGAGGGCTTGATTAATATATTTACTGGTGGCATATCCATATCCTTCTTTCTAGTCTGTTTTTCTGTCTGTGTTGTATCTGCCTGTCCGGGGGTTATTTCTCCAGCCGGCTTTGAATCAGGGCCTCGATCTCTTCCCTCTCTGCCATCACCTTCAGCGCACCCCGGCGGGTTGTAATCAGAGAAGCTCCTGCATTGGCAAAGGTCAGCATCTCCCTTAGCCGCTGCTCATTCAGGCCCTCCATGCCATACTCCAGAACTCCGTTCAGCACGCAGGCCGTAAAGGTATCTCCTGCTCCGGTGGTTTCGATCGTTGTTTCCTGAAGAAACGGCTCTGCTGTAACAAACAGATCTTTATAAAACGCCATGCTGCCATTAGGGCCAAGGGTTACAAACATCAGCGGAATTCCGTATTTTTCCCGGAGAATTTCTGCGCCCTTTCTATAGTCTGTTTCTCCGGTCATAAATTCCACTTCGTTATCTGAAATTTTCAGAATATCGCACCGAGACAGTCCATAGGAAATTGCCTCTCTGGCATCCTCCAGGCTGGCCCACAGCGGCTCTCTCAGATTCGGATCAAAGGAAATCAGGGCGCCTGCCTCTTTGGCACAGTCAATGGCATAGCAGGATGCCTCTCTTACACCAGGATGAGTAAAGGACAGGGTTCCAAAATGGAAAATCCTGGAGCCAGCAATCCTCTCCTTCTGAACCTCCTCCTTTGTCAGCATCATATCAGCTCCCGGATTCCGGTAAAAAGAAAAATCACGATCTCCGTTGGGCAGCTTGTGAACAAAGGCCAGGGTTGTATGTACCTGATCATCCAGAATCAGATTTCCAGAATCAATCCCCACTCCTTCTATGGTTTCCTTCAGCATCCGGCCAAAATTGTCATTTCCCACCTTACCGATAAAAGAAGTCCTTCTGCCCAGCTTGCAAAGCATAGCCAGCACATTGCAGGGCGCACCGCCCGGATTGGCCTCCAACAGAGGATTTCCCTGACTGCTGATGCCGTTTTCTGTAAAATCAATCAGAAGCTCGCCAAGAGCTGTTACATCAAACACCTTTTCCATCGTTATTCTCTCCCTTCTTTTATCTGCGCTGCCACAGCCGCTGCCTGTCTGGCTATTTCCAGTTCCTCATTGGTCCGGATCACCAGCACATTCACCTTTGCAGTGCCTTCGGAAATGCGGACTGCTTCCGCCTGTTCCCTGTTTTTCACTTCATCAATGGTAATTCCAAGGAAGCCCAGGTATTCGCATATTTCCTCTCGAATATCAGAATCATTTTCCCCGACTCCGGCAGTAAATACAATATTATCCACACCGTTCATGGCTGCTGCATAGCTACCGATATACTTTGCCACCTTATAAGCAAAAATCTCCCGGGCCAGGGACGCTTTTTCATTGTATTTAATCCCTGCGTCCTTCAGTTCTCTGAAATCACTGGACAAATTTTTAGAAATACCCAGGACTCCTGATTCCTGATTCAGAACCGTCATAATCTGATGAATGTCCAGATTTTCTTTTGCTGCCAGGAATTCCAGCGCTCCCGGATCCACATCCCCGCACCTGGTACCCATCACCAGACCCTCCAGGGGAGTAAAGCCCATAGAGTTGTCAACCACCTTTCCGTACTTAACCGCGCAGATGCTGGAGCCATTTCCCAGATGACACACTATCGTCTTCACTCTCCGAATATCCTGCCCCATAAATTCTGCCGCCCGGGCAGAAACATACTTGTGGCTGATGCCGTGAAAACCATAACGGCGGATTTTGTATTTTTCATAAAACCGATAAGGCAAACCATAAAGAAAGGCCTTCGGCTCCATTGTCTGATTAAATGCCGTATCAAAAACGCCTACCATCAGCGTCTCCGGCATCAGTGCCTTACAGGCATCTACACCTACCAGATTGGCCGGATTATGCAGAGGTGCCAGATCATTACACTCTGTCATGGCCTGAATCACCTCATCCGTAATCACCACAGAGCCTGTAAATTTTTCTCCGCCATGAACCAGGCGATGACCTACCACATCAATCTCATCATAGGAGCTTAACACTCCCTGTTCTGGATCTACCAAAGCAGTCAGCAGCTTTTCCACTGCATCCTTATGATTGTTCATGGGCACCGGTTCCTTGAGTGAAACGCCGCTGTCCGTTTTATAAGTAAAGCTTCCGTCAATTCCTATGCGCTCGCAAAGTCCCCGCGCCATAACCTTCTCTGTCTCCGAATCAATCACCTGGAATTTCAACGATGAGCTTCCGCTGTTTATCACCAGTATCTTCATAACCGCCACTCCCCTTTACTGCTTTTGCATCACCGAATCACCGGAAGCTGTTCCTCCGGCTCCGTCTCTCGTTCCATTATACCGTTTTCCCCTTTTGTACACAAGAAAAATTTCCAGGAATAGCTCTCTTGCAGGAAATCAAGAAAGAAGCTCGCTCGCGAGCTTCTCTGCCTGCGGCGGGTCGCTTCTGCGACAATATTCTTTTCCGCCGCATGGCGATCCTCGCGGATCGTTTTTATGTCATAGGACGCACTTTCCTATGACACTAAAAAGCACAGCAGGCAGACGACTTCTCATCTGTTTGCTGCGCTCTTCTGCGCCTGATTTCTTTATTTCAGAATTCCTCTTTGCCGGGAATCCGGAATATTCATTTGAATTCTGTATTTTGTCACTGCACGGCGGGATACGGAAATTCCTTCCTTTTCCAGCTGCTCTGCCAGCTTCTGATCACTGAGAGGCTTTTTCCCTTCCTCCTCAATCACCTGACGGAGCCGCTGTTTTATGGTATCTGAAGAAACAGCCCCGTCTCCTTCATGGTCTGAAATCCCTGCAGTAAACAAAGCTTTTAAGGGAATGGTTTTTCGGTACTGAATATATTTTCCCTTAATCGCCCGGCTGACTGTAGAAACATGGATTCCCAGAAGCTGCGCGATATCTTCCTGCTGCATAGGGGCCAAATTGCCGTTTTCCTCAAAATAGTCCTTCTGCAGCTCCAGAACAGCCTCTACAATACGGACAATGGTTCTGCGCCTCTGCTCTACCGAATTCACTACAAATCTGGCCCGCTCCAGGCGTTCCCGAAAATAAGCCTGCAGCTCCAGATCCTTTGTCTCCTCCATCATGCGGATATAGTAATCATTGTATCGGTATTCTCCCATCCAGCCGTCATTCAGTGTTACCTCCCACTGACCATTCTGGCGGGCAATCAGAATATCCGGCACTACATACTCGGTTTCATCCTTCTGAATATCCATCACCGGTCTTGGATTCAGCGTCCCAATCAAATGAATATATTCTTTTACCTGTACCGTAGAAACCTGAAGCTTTCTGGAAATCATTCCAATCTGACCATTCATAAGTTCCTGCATATGATTCCGAAGAAGAACAAACAACGTCTCATCCTCAACGCCCTTTACACGAAGCTGCTTTTCCAGACATTCTGCCAGACTGGAAGAAAATATTCCAACTGGTTCCAGCTCCTTCAGCACTGCCAGACACTGTTCCAGCTCCTTTTGTTCATAACCGGAATTCTGCGCCAGCTCCTCTGTCTGATATAGAAAATATCCTTTCTCATCCAGACAATCAATCAAATACTCTGCCGTTTCCCACTCCCGCTGGGAAAGACTTCCCCGATCCAGCTGATTCAGCAGATACTCCTTCAGGGAATTTTCTGTTCTCGCTCTTACATCATTGCGGCTTTGCTCTTCTTCCTCCGGATTTTCCAGATACTGATCCCGGAATGAGGTTCCCTTCTCATACATCTTTTCCATATCCGTAAACATTTCATTTTCTTTATCTCCGGAATTCTCCAGCATGGGATTCTCCAGATATTCATTCATCAAAAAATCTTCCAGTTCCTGATTATTCAGCGCCAGAATATTCAATGACTGCACCTGCCCCACTGACAAGGCCTGTTTTTGTTCCACCAGCAGTCCGCTGCCCATCTCCATTTTCCTTCCTCCTGTGTATCTCTGTAGTTTTGTGATGCAAAACCCACTCATTCTTTTCAACAGTATAGCACATTTTCAGGAGTATGAGCAAAAAAATATGTGCAGAATATACAAGTATATGCAGTATTTCTATTTTCCAGGTACATATACGCCGTCCGGCCCTACCCAGTAATGATCCGGAGTCCAGCAATTCACGTACAGATCTCCATTTTCCCGATCCAGATAATACCAGAGACCGTCCAGACAGAGCCATCCTGTAGCCATATAGCCCTGGTCATCAAAATAATACCACCGGCCCCCCTGTTCCATCCATTGGGAAACGGGCCAGGTGCCGTCCTCATTTCTCCACCACCAGCGAAGTCCGTCTGCTGTCTTCTGCCATCCGGCTCCGGCATATTCTTCTGCCACCACAAAGCTTCCATCTGTTTTTACAGTCAGCACGTCTGACACAGTCCACTCACTTTTGCTGTGACTGGCTGCACTTACCGTCCTCACCTGAAACTGGTATGCCCCCGGCTCAGTCACCTGTTCCGAAAAATCATAATAATTCTGGTAAACCGATCGGACAATCCCCACAGCTCCTCCGTTGTGAATCAGCTGTACCTGATAATACCGGGCGGAGGACTCCGGATTCCAGAAGGCCCGCCCCTTTTTCTCCAGATCCCAGCCAAAACCGGCTGACTGAGAGATCGCCGGCGCCTTTCTGGTATCTGCGTCTTTGTCAAAAAGGAGCTGAACCCGCAAAGTCAGAACGCTGTTGTTCTCCTGCCTTTTGGCGCTGACAAATCTGACCTTTTCATATCTGGTTTTTGATGTATCTGCCAGTTTCAATCGAAAACTTGACGATGAAGCAGAAGAAAAATACCACATATCCTCGTCCTCAGAAACCAGGGTGATTTCCAGCTCCGGAGGATTAGCATTGGAAAACTCCCACTCCTCATTGACCACCTGGATATCTTCGATAGAGTATCGCTCCCTGTTGCTTCCATCCGCCGTTACCAAAACCTGTTTTCCATCATTTCCAATCCCCAGATCCGCGTCAAAAATCAGGTGGATTTTCCCTATCGTTCTTCGCTGCCCTGTTTCCCTCTGTCCCTCGTCCTGAACCTCTATCTGATATGGCCAGTTCTCTGTTTCGCCCGCCGCTGCCCCCATCGATGTCAGAGACAAAGCTGCGGAAGCTGCCAGAACCAGCACTGCTGTTTCCATTTTCATGCTTCTATTTCCTCGCCTTTCTGCCCCACTGTTTTTCGACTTAAACCAGCTCTGCCTCTCCTCCTGCATAGATCTGGCAAATCAGATCCACACATTTTTCCAGTCCCAGCCTTGCTGTATTTAAAGTTATATCATAGCTGTCTCTGGCTCCCCACCTTTTTCCAGTATAACACTCATAATAATTGCGCCGCGCCTTGTCTGTTTTTTTGATCAGGCTGACAGCCTGATTTTTTTCCAATTTCCGCTTCTCCTCAACCCGTTTGATCCTGCTTTCCATATCTCCGTGAAGAAAAATAGTGGTTACTCCCGGAACGTCCCGAAGTACATAATCTGCACATCGTCCAATGATCACACAGGACTCTCTTGCTGCCAGCCGTCTGATAACCTCTGACTGCAAATTGAACATCATATCATTTACTGCAATTCCCCGACCGGTTTTTTCATTCTGAATCTCTCTCGGAACAGAGTAGAGAAATGGATTCGGCATTTTTTCATCAACGCCCCGCATCCGTTCCAAATCCACATCTCCATAGCTGCAGGCCATTTCAATCAGCCTTTTGTCATAGCACTCCACGCCCAGACGTTTAGCTGCCTCATGCCCAATCTGGCTGCCTCCACATCCCAGTTGACGTCCAATCGTAATAATTCTGAATTTTTCTTCTTTCATGGAAACTCACCCCATTATCTATTTTTAAAAATTTCTACAATTGCCTTACACATTTTTACCAACACATTCCACATTCTTCGCAGAGGACTTTCTGTGATTTCCCCTGCTGCTGCCTCCGCATCCATCAGTTCATCATCATCATCCAGGCTGATTTCTTCTGTTCTCAGAACAATCTGCAGAGATTCCGGCTCCTGATTTTTCTCTGATGTAAAAGAAATCTTCTCTGCATTTGGATCCATATTTAAAAATCGTGTATCCTCTTCCAAATCGTCCCATTCTCTGTCCAGAGTGTCCTTCATTGTCCGCCCTGCCTGCCGCATGGCTGTCGTGCTGTCTAACACACTCAGACTTTTATCCAGCATATCCATCGTACCGCGAATGCTGTCTCTGGCTGCCGCATCCATATGGTTGCTGCTTTCCTTCAAGGTCTGCTGCAGAATCGCCGCTGTACTGATTCCCTGATTCAATGCATCTGTCGTTCTGTTTACCAGCTCCTCTGTATCATCAAGAGAAGCCTGCAAATCTGGATAATACATATCAAGCGAATCATAAAGTGCTGTCCCGTCTTCTATCAGAAAATCCAGACATTCTGTCAGCTCTGCCATATACCGGGAAGCATCCGCCCCATCCTCCAAAAGTTCCTTCATCTGAGAAGCCAGCTTACTGCTGGCTGCAGAAAGCTTTTCCAGAGCTGCTTTTTTCTGCATCAGCGCCTGAATCAGTTCTGACGTATCCATGGTAACACCTGCCCCTACCCTCGGCGCCTCATGAGAAGAAATCCCAAGTCCCGTTCTGAGCGCTGAGTCGGAGGATGTTGCAGTCTGAGGAAGATCATTTTCCAGCTCTACCTCCTCTTCCTCTGTTTCCGGCATCTGATAGTCCTTTCCAATCTGCTCCAGACTGCCTGCCAGCTGTCCCAGCTCTGTTATGTATACCTGCTCACTTGCCTGCAGCTCGGCATCCAACGCAATCAGCTGCTGCATCAGAGCATTCAGTGCAGAAACATTTCCAGACAGATCCTCTGCTCCGCTCTGAATCCCCTTCAGAGCATGGTTCAGCTTCTGTAAAGGATCCTGCATTTCCCGTATGGAATTTACAATATCCCCCATACTGTCATGAACCACATCTGCCGCTTCCTTCGCCGTCTCAATATGAGGAATCATTACCTCCATCTGCTGGGATACCTGAGTCAATGCCTCCAGCACCTGATCATTTCCTGCCAGAATACTGTCCTTAGAACCACTCCAGACCTTTCTTGCTTCCTCAGCAGAACCCAGACCCTTCTGCAGCTCATTTACACTGTCCCGCATAGCCTCAACAGAAAGGGCCATCTGCTCCATACTGTCATAAAACTGATCGCCAGACTCCTTCCAGGTATCCTTCGCGTCCTTCAAATCCACCACATGTTCCAGCGAGTCCGTTGTTCCGGGAATCATTGCCATAAATACACCGTTCATTTCAAAGCTGTCTGAACCAATTCGTATGGTGTAGTCTCCGTCTTCCCCCGGCAAAGCTGTAAATACCGCAGCAGTCTGACTTCCCATATTCTGAATCTGCGCTCCCTCTGCCTCCAGGCTGTAGCAGTCATTCAAGTCCACCATCACCCCAGCTGCCAGCATCATATTGTTGCGGTAATACTCCAGCGCATGGTCATTTGCCCTGGCATCTATGTGAATTTCCACCAACCCCGATGCGCCCGCCAGCTGTTCTCCATTAACAGGGACTCCGTTTAATTTATAAGAAATATCAAAATTCCAAGGAAGCTCTACCTGCTCTGCATCCAGTTTACATTTATAATAAAAACGATTTGACTCTTGCTCCGGAAAATTCCAGGTTACAGAGCCCTTCTCCAACTGAGGCTCTGTATAATCTGTCATATTGATTACATCCAGATAATTTCCATAATCAGTAAATGTCTTCTGCCCGTTCAGACTACAGCTCTTTACCACATTGACTGTGTCCAGTCTTCCATAATAATCCAGATTCACATACATGGCCTCATCCACTGTCACAGCGGCCTCTTTGCCATATGCAGGAAGCTGGATCCCAGTGCAGGCCATCACAACTGCCAGCGCTCCGGCTCCGATTCTTTTATATTTATATTCCATGTCCTTACCTCCTGTCCTTTATACATCCCGCTCATTTTTCCATCGGTTTCCCAACTCTCGAATCCGCTCTGCCCGTTCGTGGAACTGATGACGGCGCACCCCGTAATGCTCTCTAATTTTTCTCCCTGGTTCCTTCCAGTCCTTTTCAATAATCAGCCGATCACAGAGTACCAAAAGCGCCGGAAGAAGGGTCAGAACCAGCATCACACTAAGCAGACCGCCCCGGCCAATGAGATGTCCCAGATCCCCAATCGCTGCTGTCGTAGAAATAAAATGCACAATGTAGCCTGCCAGAGTAATAATCGTTCCCGAAGTAAAAATAGACGAACAGGAGCGGGTAACCGCCTCAATACAGGCCTCCTTTTTCGGAAGGAGCTTCCGCTTTGCAATATAGTTGTTAGTCAGCAGAATAGAATAATCCACAGTCGCGCCCAGCTGAATACTGCTGACAATGATATAGCCCATATACACCATATCCACACCCTGAATATACGGAATCGCCATATTCAGGAAAATTGCCACCTCAATAGGAATCATGACCACAAGAGGAATCAAAACGGAATGGAAGCTGAACATAACAACCATAAATACGCCCAGCAGCGACAGCACATTAACCCTGGTATTGTCTTCTGTAATCGTAACCTTAATATCCTGAGTAGACGGAGTCTCCCCCACCACATAGGACTCTTCCGGATAATATTTCTTCATAATATCCCGAATCTGATCCGTACACTGGAAAGCAATATCGCTTTCTCCCTTTGTTCTTATGTATATCAGCATCCGGGCGGTATCGTTTTTGTGAAGAAGGCTCGTAGCTGATTCTGGAAGGAACTCCTCCGGAACTCCCTCCGGAAGGGTATTTGCCATGGAGGTTACACTTTTTACATAGGGCAGATCCTCCAGTTCATCAGAAAGCCGCCGTTCCGCTACCATATCGTTATTGGGATAAATCAAAAGCAGCATATTACTGCGTCCAAACCTTGCCGTAATCTCCTGATCATCCTCATAAACCTGCGTTCCCTTTGCACCTCCAACTGCACTGTTTCCATAAAGAAAATGATTCATGCCCTGAGCTACATAAGCCGGAGGCGTAATCAGAAAAATACCAATTAAAACAGCATACCGGATTTTAAATACGCCCTTTCCCATCTTCGTAAAATCCGGGAAAAAGGAGCGATGCTTTGTCCTGTCATTCCATTTCGTAAACTTTAAAATCATGGCTGGCATGAAAAATACCACGGACAGAAGGCTGAATACAATTCCCTTTGCCAGCACCAGTCCCATATCAAAACCAATATTGAATTTCATGGTAACCAGCGCCAGAAAACCGACTACTGTTGTCAGGCTGCTGGCAAAAATCGAATTAATCGCTTCCTCAACCGCCTTCACAATCGCCTCTTCCTCAGAAAGTCCCGTGTCTCTCCAGCTCATAAAAGCGTCCAGAAGGAAAATGGAATAGTCCATGGAGGTTGCCAGCTGAAGAATAATCGCCACGTTGTCCGTCAAAAAAGAAATCGTTCCCAGGAAAATATTGGTTCCTTTATTCAGAAGCACCGCCACGCCCATCACCAGCATAAACAGGATCGGCTCTGTCCAGGCGGTTGTGGCAAGGCAAAGCACTGCCAGAATCATAAGCACTGCAACAACAAGGATTCTGCCCATCTCTCTGGCTGTTGTCTCGATCAAAGACTTGTTCTGCACTGCCATTCCCACATAACAGCCCTTATCTCCGGTAATGGCCTTCATCTCGTCAATGGCCCGCTCCGTTCTGGGAGAATCCGACTCCTCTTCAAACGTAATATCCATAACTGCGCAGCCATCTTTATAATAATCCTTAATATCATCGAGATTGACAAAATCCTCTCCGGCATAGACGTTCACCGTCGTGTCACACCAGAGAATCTGATCCACTCCGTCTACTGCCGCCAGCTGATCCTTATACTTTTTCGCCTCATAAAGGCTGACATCCTTAATCATCAGCCTGGCTGTTCCCGGATAACCAAACTCCTCCTTCATCTTATCCAGCCCCTGGCTGGACTGAGTATAGGAGGGCACATACTTTGTCAGATCGTAATTGACATTTACAAAGCACATGGCAATGATCGAAAAGATACAGCCCGCCACAAAAATGCTTTCAATCAGCGCCCGCTTTTCAATAATAAATCTGGCAAGAACCTCTGCAGGAGTTCTGCTCTGCCCATCTCCTGATTCCTGAGCATTTTCTGTTTTATTCTTCTTTTTCCAATGCAGCTTTTTCCTCAGGCTGTCTGCCCACTTTCTGTCCATAAGCTTCACTCCTCACTCTATCTCATCAGAATCACCATAAAATACTGTTCACCGTCCTTCTCAGCATGGGCCATGCCTATCCGCCGGTAATATCCCAGGGAATATCTCCGCTTCTCTGTAGAATCATACCGCGTCTGTGTCTTTGCCATGATTCTGGAAAAGGTATCCTCTGCATCCTCTCTTCCCCGGATATACAACTCCTGAGCAGCCGCATTTTTCCGATAAGGAACGGTTTCCAGATAATCCTTCAGGGTTCCCTCTCCCGGTATAGACTCTCCGGAATATCCATTTTCCAGAGCAAACTCCAGTCTGTGGGACGCTGCTTCATTCAGTCTTGCATCCATCAGAAAACCAGCATAGCGATCGTATTGTATCTTCTCATCTCCGTCCCAGCTGTCCTCTCGTTCCGGATGCTCCTCAAAAAAGATATCCCTCTTTTCTTCATTCAGCTGATCGAACAACTCCTGCGTTTCTGCATCATAGCAAAATACAGGATATGCGCCTCCGCCTGTATTGGGTATCCACTGAGCTGACTTTAAAGAGCCGTCATAATAAAACTCATACAGCGCATTCTGCCAAATCACATCCTCCCTGTTTTTTGTTCCATCAGGAAGAATAAAATACCAGGCGCCTTCCTCCTGCTGCCAGCTGCCGCGGGCTGATTCTTTCCCTGGTTCCTCATTCTCTTCCAGGGCAGACCATTCCGCTTCCTCATTCTGTCCGCTGGCATTCTGAGATTCCGTCTGAATTCCCGTATCAGTCTGAGCATTCAGTCCCACCTGTAACCCCAGCTCTGCCCATACCGTTTGAGAAAAGACCGCTCCGCTTCCCAGTAAAACTAAGACACTTAATAACAATCTCCACCGTATCCGCTTCCATCTATTCCGTAAAATATTCATAAAAACCTCCGGTAACACTCTTGTTTTATTGCACTATTATCCATTCTTATGCTAAAATACTCAAGTATCACTTTTATTTAAGACGTTTCAAATGAAACACTTTATGCTTTTTTATCCAGATTGAAACATTTAAGGGGGATTTGTAATGGGACGTTTTACTGAACAGAAGGGACACATTACCGCACGACGCACCTATGCCCTGTTAAAAGGGGCGCTGCTGACACAGCTATCCGCTCTGCCCTTTGAACAGGTGACCCTGACGGACATCTGCAGCACCTCTCTGATTTCGCGCTCTACCTTTTACCGGTATTTTGAAGATAAATATGAGCTTCTCAACTACTGTCTGAAACTGCTTCTCGATGAGATCGGACTGTCAGAAGATGTCATTTACTTTATGGACAGCGATTCCATGCAGGAGGTTCTGACCATTTTACTCCGGCACATTGAGGAAAACCGGGTTCTGTATCAGAAAATCTATAATGCCAACAAGGAAGGGGAATTGATCCCCATTATTCGCAAGGGGCTGATTCAGATTCTTCAGGACAAGGTTCTGGCTGCAGAGGAGCAGGGCTATCGGCTGAAAATTCCAGCACCCATTTTCACCAGCCTGACTGCGGATCTGTATTTTGACATTGTTACCTGCTACATCGAGCATGCCGATCAGTTCAGTGCCGAGGTCTTTATCGACAGCATCTGCCAGTTTACAAAAAAGGATTTCTTTTTCGCACCAAATCAAAATACATTGTCACAGCCATAAAAGGAGGAACTGTTATGGAAGCACTGGAAGTGCTGCTGCATTATATTGTTGAATTTTCAATTATCATCTTTGAATTTATTGGAGTGGGAATCATCATTGTATCCAGCATTATCGGCTTTACCAAATACCTCCGGAGACATCCTGATACGAAGATTGTCCTGGCTCAGGGACTGGCCATGGGACTGGAATTTAAGCTGGGCAGCGAGATTCTGAGAACCGTCATTGTCCGCCAGTGGGAGGAAATCGGCACCGTCGCCGGCATTATTGCCCTGAGGGCGGCGCTGACCTTCCTGATTCACTGGGAGATTAAAGAAGAGAGAAATGATATCAAAAAAGAAGAATTGAAAAAATAAAATTTGAACCGGAAGAGGGTACCACAAAATTATCAAATCAGGTAATTTTATGGCACCCTCTCCTTTTTATTTGCTCAATAGTCTATCGTTCAGTGATAAGTTTATCTCAAAGTCATCTATCCCTCTACCTCTCAATTCTTATAGATAATAATAATTCCTATAGTTCATTATCTTTTCTTCGCCACATCGGTAAAATAAACTTGAATTACTTAACAGGAGAACTTTCATTGAATAAGCTAGATTATTACGAAATTGGAAAACGAATTGGAAAATGTCACTTGAAACCTTTGTTTCTATTTGTCAGGCCTTTTCTGTCAGCGCAGATTACCTGCAGCGTGACGAGCTGCCTAAAAACGCTCCTATTCTTCTCCAGTCTCTGTCCGAAGCCAAGAAACACGGCGGACAGCAGTACGAAAAATATACCCGCCTCATCCAGGCCCTTGTTGACGTTGTTGACCGTCTCTGAGAATCCCCCTGGAAAAAAAGCCCTTGAAATCAAGGACTTTTTCATCACCAAATATAGATTCTTTCAAAACCGAACATTGTCATATCGGCCAATTTCTATCTTCTTCTCATGTTGCTGCATTTCACGGCTTACACCGGCCACAGGGCTCATATCCGGATTTTATCAATTCCTCCCTGGTGCCCTTATAGCTTTCTTTTTTGCCTTTTTCAATCATGCTTACACTGGCGCAATCCGGATTATGGAATTTCTTTGATTTTTTATTCAGCACATACTCCTGAATAGAAGACTCCTCTGTCGTCCCGCTATTCCCTGCCAATGTGCTATTTCCAGTCGCATAATCAATTTCTACTCCTGGCTGAACATTGTATACAAAAACATTAAACTGAATCGCTTCCCCCTGATCCTCAACGGACTGGGCCTCCATTAAAACACCTGACGCAACCAGATTATCCCCTTCAAAAACAGGCGTTACCCGGTACAAAACATGATTCTTCGTTTCCTTCACATAATCTGCTGTCATATTTTCAAATGGCAGCATTCCATCCACATTCATAAACCGCGTTCCAGTAATCAGATTTTTCTTATTTGCATTTTCCGCAGTCAGCTGAAATCCAATCAAATGGCAGCGGTTATACAAATATTTTCCATCTACAAAATCATATTTCACACTTTGCCAGCCGCTGGGCTTTACCTGTCCGATATTCCCTCTGCCTTCCGTGGGCATCAAATCTATGCCTACATTGGCAAACGCTGTTCCGCACCGTCCCAGCTCATCCAGCTCACTGTATTGTTCAAAAGACTCTTCTGAAAAATCAGACTCCTTAAAATACGGCACATTGTTATTAATCACAGCATAGGGCTGTCCGTCATATTCCGGTACCTGATCATAGGAAAATTCACCATTTGATGACCCTTCTCCAAAAACCAGACTGCCAGGACGAGAACCGGCCAGAGAATCGGATCCGGAGCCGCAGCTGCACAAAAACAGCATCAAAACAAACAACAGGGAAAGGAGCTTCTTTTTCATTGCATTTCTCATCGTGTATAAACCTCTTCAGTAATTTTTTCGTGAGAAGAGCCTTCAAACTCTTCTGTTTCTTTTAATATCCACCCGGAAGACAGCAGTTCAAAATTAAAATAAGCATCTGCAGGATATGTTCTGTTCCACCGGAAAAGTATTATCTTTTCAATGCGCGCTGCATAAGGAGTAATATCCTGATCCTCCACAAAACAATACTCTCCTGTCTCTGCATGCTCCAGATATTCTTCCGACACACAAATATTGGAGCTGTCCTCAAACTGCTTCTTGCTGTATGCATTCATCCACAGGGGCTTTCCACCAGTCAGCTTCTGCATCCGCTCCCGCAGCACTCTGTCCTGAGACTGACGGCGGCAGTTAAACATCATTCCATATTTGTCATCGACACAAAGCATTACTATCATTCCATATCCTCCTTTATTCTCTTTTATATTCTCCTGCAGCGGTTTTATTATAGCACATCTGCAGCCTTAACTCTACAATCAGGTACATCCCTACAACAATCATGTCCATATTCGTTTTTTTAACACGAGAGATTGTAATTTGAAAGCTTCTCCACTTGCACCAAGTATCTCCATCATATGTTTTAGATCTTTACCTGAATTACTTATGGAAAAGGTAGTATCAGGATAGCCCAGAAAAATTTCTGAACTACATTTTTTCTTGCTTTCCGGTACACTATTGGTACACTATCTTTCGATTTATAGTGTACCAACCTGTTCCAAAACGGCTTTTCCCACTAAAAAAAGGAACTTCGGTTAATTCTAGTAATAATTACTAAAATGGCCGAAATTCCTTTATTTTAAAAGCTTTTATACGAAAAAAGGAACCACATTTCTGTGATTCCCTCAGAGGCGACAACCAGATTTGAATAGCTGGACGCCCAAAATATCACGTAAAAAGGAGGGTTGCACATACCGATTCTTTTAACGCAAACAGTTCGCAAACAGACTCCTTCGTTCCATTTTTATTGTTATTTTCTTCTCTTTCCTCTATCTTATATCAGTTTTTTGAGTTTACACAAAACTTGAAATGGTCTCGATTTAGGCTTCTCACTCTTCATTATCATAGAAGAGCTGAATTACAAACTTTTCTTCAAACACTCATTCCAGTTCTTACTTTTTTCTGGGCAAGGACGCAATGTCTTATGGATTGGCTTATTGGCTTCAACGATAGCGGCTTTTTACCCACCCAAGTAAATTCGTATGCCTCATCACCATCAATTACGCTATCTGTTAGCATCTGACGGAGAGGTCGAAGTTGATAGCCTTTTTTCTCTTTGCCATTTTCGTCTACTGTCTCAGTCACACAATTCGGGAACAATGCACCAATTTTCTCTATATTCTGAATTGTCAAATCAGGTGACACCATTCTCATTTTTTCTATTCTTACTTCCTCCTAAAAATCTTTGTTCATGGCTCATATCCACCGAAACAATAGGACTTTGTTCTTCATCACTATACATAATTTTTATATCAAAATCCTGCTGGTATTTATTTGAATACATATCCTCGTAATAAAATGAAAGTACATAATCTCCCAAATTTGCACTTTGTTTGGAACAGTCCTCAGAGAAGATATGAAATACTATGGGACAAAAAGTTTTTAATGAAATTACAGGCAGATATTTACGGTCTTTAATTTCTATGTTTTTTCTGTTTAATCCATACCTTAATCTCACTGCCGTACCATTCCCAACATTCTCTATTTCCATTGGAACACATATTTTATCAACTTGAACCAACTCTTTTTTATTACCACTCGGTATCCATTTCATACCGCCATTTTCAAGCAACTCTTTCTGTAGCTTGGTTAATCGTGTTTTATAGATAATTTTCCCTTCATCAAGAATACAGTAATAATCTTGCAATTTATACTCAACATATCCCTCTTGTTTATCAATATTTTCCTCACCATTTTGGGGGGCAGCTGAAAATATTTTTATATGAGATTTTGTTTTAAGCATATCGATTGTGATAAATGGTAATGTTCTATTACGGACATCCTCCTTATAATTTTCTTGACTATATCTTATAGTCAAGAAAACACCATAAACCGCAATAGCTGAAGCAACAATTGTACCGTAATAAGACAATGCCACATCAGATTCCCAGTCAACAGCTAATAAATTCACAGGAGCTGGCTGTTTAAAAAGCCAATTTATAATCAATGGTCCAACAAACACTGCTAACAAAATCCAAGTAACCACAAGCCATGTAACAATCTTTTTGGAGTTTTTAATAATCCAGTTCTTCAAATATTTACCAGCTCCTTTCTAAGTTCCTTGACTTTCCTCTTTCTATATACTACTTTCAGTGTAACATAAACGTAGCATTAAGCAAACCCCCCTGTTTTATAAAAAGCAAACACAAATAAACTTCACAACAAAATGCAAGCTCCTCTACTGTAAGTAGAAAAAACTACACATTTTTCCTCTTTTTTTTAATGGCATATAATCAGGGGTAATAAAAGGTAATCCTTCCTCTTATCAGGGTAATAAGTTTTTTACAGCTTATTACCCTCTTTTTTCATTTTTGACTTTTATCGTATTTCTTAACAAGGTACTTAAACCTGTCTACACCTATCCCCATCTGCTGCAGTATAAATTTACGTGTCAGGATTCCTTTGCGATATTGCTCGTAATAATATTCCCATTGTTCAGGATAATCTTTCTGTGGTCTTCCAAATATTACACCTTTCTCCCTTGCTGCAGCAATTCCTTCTTTCTGTCTCTGATGGATCGTTCTGCGCTCTTCTTCTGCTATACTGGATAAAACCTCAATTACAATATTATTTACCATGTCTCGAATCCACTCCTGTCCTTCTGGTAACTGAATCATAGTGGTTGGTAAGTCAATGATTTTCAAAATAATTCCCTTTTCCCGAAACCATTCCAACTCCTGTTTGATTTCCCGTTTATTCCGGCTCAATCGGTCTAAAGACTTTATTACCAACACATCCCCTTTTCGTAAGCCTAAAGCCCCTTTTAATGCCTGATACCCTGGCCTGTCTAAATTTTTCCCGCTGGCTTTATCAACTACGATGTTGTCTTCCGGAACATACTTTTTAAGTTCTACTATCTGTCGATCTAAATTCTGTCCTGTACTGCTTACTCTGGCATATCCCAGTATTCGTTGTTCTCCCATGCTTAATTCCTTCTTTCTTCTGTTTTCACTAAAAAGAATAAAGAAAAAGGAACCACATCTCTGTGATTCCCTAATCCAGTTCTTTCATTATTACTTTCTCTTTACAAGCCGACTTCTTCAAGTGTTAATTCACCAGCAGATTCTGCCAGCGCTTCTACATATCTCTTAAATTGAGATTTAATTGAATTGAAAAATGTAAATAACCATTCATTTACAGTTTTTTCCATATACTCGACAGCTAAACTGGTTCCTGTATATCGGCACTGTCCATTGTCCTGTCTTTCAATCTTTACTAATGTTTGGTACTCTTCTACACTTTTAGGTCTCACGTCTTTCCATGTACTGTTTTCGATTACCTCTTGACAGATCTCACGAAAGTCTCCCGTAAAATCATATAATTCTTGTTCCATATCTATTTTCCACTTCTCGTACTCCTGTCCTGTGCCTTGCTTTAATAATGGCTCTATTACTCGATGTAGCAATTCATCATAATAAGAAATCGCTTCATCTACCGCTTTTACAAACTGGCAATTCCAGGCTGTTTCCCTCATTTTTACCAAGAATTTGTGTGCTGCTTGTAAACACATTTGCTCCTGATCAAACAGCTTGTTTTCATTTGGATCTTCCTCTGCAAAATTATATCTCGGTTCCCATTCTGGTTGAAGCTGTAAAAACAAGTATGCTCCCAGTGGCCCATAAGACTCTGCTTTCTTTTTTTTAAGGTCATTCAAATGCTGACGGAACTTCTCCATTTTCTCTTCTTCACTCAGTTTCTCCAAACTATCCCAATCAAACATACTCAAATCCTCCTATCAATATTTACAATTTCTCCAATTAAATAAATTGGAATTGTATCATACGCATCTCCACAGCCACCCTTTGATGGGATTGCCCGAATTGCTCTGTCTATAAAACCTTTTTCTTTGTAAAACTTCAATGATTTTGCCTGGTTGTTGCTGCTCTTTACCTCTATTCCATAGCGAATGTAATTTTTATCTACTACAACAAAATCCAGCTCATAACTTCCACAGGTAGAAAAACATGGCTTATTTCCTAAAACTTTCTTTTTGCTGGCCGCCTTCTGATAAAGACGATTTAACTCAGTATAAGCGAATGTCTCCGTTAAAAGTCCCTCTACAGCATCTTTTGGTAAAACTACCATGCTGGAAACATAGTTAGCAATTCCTGTGTCCAAAAAGTAACTTCTACGATTATTGATTACATCTGTCACATCACCATTATTATACAAATCACAGTATCCAATAATCCCTGAATATAGCAGCCAGGATGCAGCCCCTCTTACTTCATTGCGGCTAACTGGTTCTTTTACGGAATCCTTTACAAATTCGGTAATATCTTCAAGCAGATTTTTTCCTGTCCCCTTTTTCTCTTCTGCCATCTGTACCAAAACTGCCCTGTATACTTCCTGGAATACACTCAGTGCTGTGCTATTAGAGAAAAACCGACTGGACTCTGCTGTGAATGTTTCTACCAGATTTTCTAAAACATCCATACATTCCTCTTCACTACCTGTCTTGAGATATGTAGTGACCACTTCCGGATAGCCCCCAATTTTCCTGAAAACCCGATAGGCAACTTCTAATTTCTCATAATCTTCTGCAGGAGATTTTCCATATGGATGTAGAGAAGACAATAAATATTCCAATTTCAACGCTCTGCAAAACTCACGAAATGATAATGGAAGCATTCGTATATAAGCAATTCCTGCTGGAAGAAAGAAATCCTTGGAATGTACCGTTCTCGCTAAATAACTTCCACTTACAATAATATCGCATGACAATTTTTCTCGCAGATCACGAATCGCATTGTATACTGTCTGCCTTTCCTGGATTTCATCAATAATCAAAATAGTATTACTATTATCAACATAATCTCCAAGACCGGCATGTTTACAATATTCCTGCATAAAATGCTCTTCTGCCATACAATCTTCAAAACCAAATTCATCCCGAACTAAATTTACGTAAATCACTTGCTCGTACTGACTATATGCAAATTTCCGCACTTCGTGGGTTTTTCCAACCTGTCTCGGCCCCTCTATCTGTAAAACTGTATTATGGCGTTTCTCTTTCCAACTGAGAAGTTCTTCTTGTACATCCCGTTCCAACTCAAATTCACTGGGAATAAATCCACCTGTTTTCAATCTGATACCCTCTTCATTTAACATTTTAAACCATCCTGTTTTCTATTATATCCAATCCTGTTAAGCTATACAATACTTGCTGCTAAAAAAACAGAGAGTACCAAATTCATCTGATACTCTCTGTCAGGCTTACCTCTGTTCCTTATTTTCAAAAGCAATTGTTAATAACTCTGCCACTAAGTGTATTCCATCTCGAAACCCTCCTATGTATGCCATTTCCTGAATTTTTGCATCATCTTCTGCAAGACAGCTTAAATATTGATTTATTTTTTCCCTTATCTCCGGCTCCAGATTCCTGATTGTCTCTTCTCCCTGTTCAAATGCCTTGTTACTGTCTTTAAAGGTTCTTCTGGTAATCATTCCGATTCTTTCCGTAAGGATCATGGATCTGTAATCTGTTTCTGTCACATTTTTCTCCTTCTATAAATGAATTTGCTCCTTCTTATCAAAAATTCTGTCACATTTATTTTCTAAATAAAATGCTTCTATCTCCATCCCATTATCATCCAGACGAATTAACTTTTCTTCTTTTCGTCTGTAACAATATGGAAAATCTGACAGCTGTTCTTCTTCCGAAACTTCACTGGCATTAACACTACGAATGATTTCTCCCATTCCTGCCAATTTTTCCTCTTTTTCTATAGCACAAAGCAGCACCTCATGCACACTGGACGGAAAAATCAAAAGGTCTTTTCCCCAATTTTCTGCGATTTTATGTAAAAGGTTGGGGTACAACATTGCAACTGCTCCCATTATATTCTTTTTATTAGAAAGTATGAATAAGCCTGTATTACCTGCATCTGTTGAAAATAAACTATCTAATCCGATACAAAATGCCGGATAATGTTTGACTGTATTTTCAAAAGCCAGTTCCGCTAACTTTGACGTTGAAGTTCCCCAATGTATGACATATTCTCTTCGAATCTGCATACCAAAAGTCTCATTAATTGAAATATAAAATACTGCTGCCAAGTCTAATATAGGGACAAATGCCAGGTGCTTTAGCTTTTCCTCATTCTTTTTCCGGTTAATCAGCCTTACATAAATACTATCTTTTACTGCGTCAAAATCTTTTAAATTTTCTATCATAGTCTCTCCTTTTCTGATACTATCCTGCCAGAGGACGATTCCAGGTCATAATTATCTCATCGAGCAACTCGTCTATCTCCTGCCAGGTCTGATACCCTAAAAATTCCTTTTTTAAGTATAATCTCCACATGGTTTCTATCGGTCTTGAATCTGTCATAATGAAATCCAGACAAACCTCCGGTATCTTTTCATTCAGTTCAAAGTATTCTCTAATACTGCTGTAAAAATGGATTTTATTACAAGACTCCCACAATACTTCCTTTTCTGAACGATAAATCAATTTTCTCTTAAACTTCTGGTACTCCCTCAGTATTTTCCGGTATGCTTTTTTTCTCTTATCTAAATTCATTCCTGTTTTCTCCTTATGCTACTGCCTTGGAACTGCTTCGTTTAAGCCCTTTCATTGCGTCCTGGTATTGCTTTGGACTTAACTGCTCCAGAGATTTGACTCCATATCTCGCCAATACTGTTTCCAATGCAACCCCCGTCCTCTGCAGTTCTCTTTGAATCGCACTATCTTCTATCTGGGACTCTTCCTTCTTTCCCATAGAATAAACAATCTGTTTCTTTCCATTTACAATTCTCAAAGTATCTATTTCACGATTGACGTTATAAGAGATTAATGCCACATGAAACGTCTCCCTGGTCACATATCTCTCATCTCTCTTTTGAATCTCGGCCACATCCGCTGGAATCCATATAAATGGGGCAGTATACAGTTCCCTTCCGATTCCCCAGTTAAAACACGCCCTCTTAAAACTGTCCGAGGCAGCTCCTTTTTCTTTTTCGGAATAACTTTCTGTTCCAACATCCTGTTTTCCTATCCACTGGCCTTTTGATTCGTCCCAGACTTCTACTGTGCAAAACAAACTGCCATTAATCAGCTGATGGCTCCTTTTCCAGCCCATCGGAGTAAATGTCTCATCTAGAACTTTCTGATCTACCCTTGCATCTTTAAATAGTAAAAGACTTAATCCTCTTTCATTCATAATTCCTATCCGGCACTCTATTTCATCTGCTCTGAGAAGCCGAATTTCACCTGTCTCTTTTGCCATGTATTTTCCTCTTTCTGATAATTATGCTGCTTTAATCTGTAACCGTCTGCTGACCGTCTTCTTTAAAAATTTCTGATACAAATCCGGATGCTCTTCTTTCATCTGTTTTGTATCCAATCGGTTTGTCTCTACATTAGACCAGCTTACCCGATAATTTTCATTAAACGCTGTTTCGTTTTCCTGCAGATAACATCTTACCTCCTGCTCAATCTGGCGTTTTTCCGTTTCCAGACATTCAATCTGCTGTAAAATGGATTCTCTGCGGTTTAAGCGCTCATCAAATCCAATTAATGGAATTGCGGTTCCCTTTTTAGCTTTATTAAAATACTTTGTGAGCACCTCTGAACACGCTTCTGTTCCGTCTGGCTCTGGCATATGGCCGGAACATACAAATTCCTCCCAGAACCTTTGCTCTACTTCAATCAATTTAGAAATCACTTCATCCTCCCATTCTATTTTCCGGTACTGAAAATCTACCCCCAAAATTACAGCGGCAATGTACCATGTCTTTTTACCTGTTACTGCCATATAATGAAGACACTGCAGCAAATAGTGAACCGGTATCTGGCCATCCTTCCATTTATCTGCACCATAGGCACTGACGGTTTTACATTCCAGCCCTGCATCCTCGCCCACAACCATCCGGTCAACATCAGCAATCATAAATGGATGCTCTTCACTTCTATAAAGCTGATGAGAGCGCCGAACCTTGAGACCTGTTTTTTCTGAAAATCTTCGTGCCACATAATCTTCCATATCCCTCCCTTGTCTCATGGCTTCGTTGTCTTCTGTTTCAGGAGTTTCTCCTATTTTATTCAGATACACCTCTATGGAACTAACATAAGGGTTCAAGCCGCACACAGCTCCTGCATCAGAACCTCCAATCCCAGTTTTTCGTAAGTCCAACCATTCCTCCTGACTCATATTTTTCGTAGAAATTGTTGTATACATAAATTCTCCTTTCCAGTTCAGCAAAAGAAAACAGGAAGTACCTGACTGTTTCGTCAAATACTTCCTGTTGATTTTAATACTTATTCTTTTCTTCGATTTTCTAACTAATGTTTTAGAAACCTTACTTATTTCGCATCTTTGTCAAACGTTATTCTTCCAGCCAGGTAGAGCGGTACAGTCTGGATTTTTCCATCCTCCGTAGTTCCACCATAGGTATTACCTTTTAAATAATACAGAAAATCCAGCAAGCCAGCATCCAGTAATGCCGCCGCTGTATTGCCTGTACTCTTTCCTGCTTTTACTTCCAATCCGTAATTCTTATAATCCAGCAGGCTTCTGACATAAAAATCCAGTTCTCCACCCGTCTGCTGGTATACGGCAAACCATGGTACTGTTCCGGCAATGCTATCTGTATTTCTCAGCCGACTCAAAAGTTCCAAATATACAAAGTTTTCGCACAGGATTCCCTTTACCGTTGTATCGGGTTCTCCGGTCTTTCTCAGGAAATAGGCAGCAACTCCCAAATCCATGTAATAGTATCGGCAGTTGTCTACAATACTTAAATGGTCACAATTAATACTCTTGCTGCAGTAACCGATTACATGGGATAGATACAGCCAGCTTCTCGCATGGTTAATCATCTTTTTAGAAACTCGTCCGCTTTCTTCTTTAAAGACAATCTTGGATAGATCAGTTACCAGATCTTCCGTACCCCTTTTCTCTTTTATAAGCATAATTGCAATTGCCTGAAATAACTGCCCGAAAATCTCAATATCTAATTCAGATTCAAAATATCTGGATGATTCCTTAACAAAGATATTGATAATTTGCTCCAACAGCCGTCTGCTTTGCCCCAGATCTCCTGTCTCTAAATAGTTTTGGACAACTCTTGGATAACCACCTATCTGACAGTACAAATCAAAATATCCTTTAATTTCATCATACTCGGCATGGTCATCCTTTCCATCCAGGGAAAGTCTTTCATACAAATTCCGCTTTCCAAATGCCCCTAAAAACTCTGGAAAAGACAGGGTTCCCATAATCAGGGTATCGGTATCTCCCGCTGACAGGAAAAATTCCTTTTCCCGTGTCTTTCCCAGATAACTTCCTGTTACAATAAAATCACAGGAAAATTCTCTGGCAAGCTCACGAATACGGCTGTAGATTACCGGAGATTCCTGAATTTCATCAATGACAACTACCGTATCCTTGCTATCTACAAACTCCGGAGCATACATATTCAGCACTGCGGCCATGCCATTTTCTGACTTGTCCTGTACATTACTTCGATGATATGCCTTTTCATAACATTCCAGAAAATATTCTCCTGACTCCCCAATCATATTGATATAGATATACTGCTGATACTGCTCTCTTGCAAATTTATCCAGAATATAGGTCTTTCCAACCTGTCTGGCTCCTTCCAGTTCCAGAACCAATCCGGAACTTCGTTTTTTCCATTGAAGCAGCTCTTCGTATATGTCCCGTTTTAACTCTGTTTCCATAAAAACTCCTGTCATTTCTGATACAATCTGTTTCTTTCCATAGTTCCATTATAGCCCATACCATAGAGTGAAAGCAATGTTATTCTAAATTTAACTGTCGAATCGTTTTTGTCAAATACAAACCAGCTGTTACCGCAAAAAGATTTCAATAATAATTTTAATCAATCGCATTTTCATTACCTCTCATAAATATTTGCCAATTGAGCCTTTTAAACTCCTTTTTGATACTATGCTGCCTTTACCATTTCATATGCCTTATCAATTATGGCATTTCCATCTACAGTACGGGCAAACAGATTTTCCTTATAATTTGCCCGTTCTTTTAGTGGCTTTGCATGAGTAGCAAAATCAGATACTGCATTAATAAAACGGTAAGCATTCTTTCCAACGTGCTGTAAATCCGGTGCATCAAAATATCTGGCTTTCATGTCTTCTTTCATACGAAGCAGGTTTTTCTTTTGAAGTTCACTGGCATTGTCAACCAATGGAAACAACGCATTAATGTAATCATAGACCTGTCTGTCGGACAATTTTTGATGATTCAGCTTATCAATGGTTTTCCCTAATTCTGCCATATATCTTTCCGCATATAAAAGCGTATTTTTGGCATCTTCCAATTTTCCAGAAATATCTCCTGTATGGTTCGTTGACCAGGAACGTCTGGCTGTGGAGATCGCCAAATTCAGCGTATTCTGGCATACAACCCTGATTGGCGTCATGGCTACCTTAATGGCTCCTGTTCCATCATGGCTGTTCATAAATACCAGATACGGAGTAATCTCGTCCCCACTAATGATATAATGCTGGGGAAGTCTGGCAAGCATCCACGTCCGTCTGCCCCCCTGTAAGCTTCCTGCCGTTTCATAAGTAATGCCTTCACCTAACAGAGCATCTGTAAAGGCAAAGGCATCTTCATTTTGGACAACCTTATATCTATCTGTAACGACTCCTAATATCTGGTTATCCGTCTCTCTTAAATTGGCTTTAAATCCTGTAATCGGCAATCCGTCATCCGTTTCAATGGGTTTCTGAATTACCTTCCAATCAAGCCCTGCAAGAGCAAGGGCCTCCTTGGATGTTGGCGCTTCCATTACCATGGTTCCTAATCCATGCCATGGTTTTTGTCTGGTGTAAAACATGGTTTCTACATTTGCTGACATATACATTACCTCCTGAAATAAAATTATTTATTAGTTCAAGTAGATAATATATATTTAAAAATGATGTAGAAACGATTAGAGAAATTTACATACATTGCAACATCACATAAAAAATAAAAGTGAGAAGCCAAAACTCCCACTTCTCACCGTTATACCAAAATCTTTCCTTGAATTATTTTGGACGCTTTCTAGTACTTCTCAACTCTTCCTCCATCTCATCTAATAAAGAATTAATCAGCAATGTTTTCACCAATTTACTAAGGTCCTCTATTTCTCCTTGTATACTTTCCTGACTCTGTTCCACTTTTGGGTAAATATCATCTATTTTTTCGGATAGAACTCTAAGATTCTCTCTTGTTTCCTGCTGTTCTTGCTTCATTTCTTCCAATAGCTCTTCATGGTATCGTGCTATTTGCTTTCTCTCGCTCTTCTGCATATAGCTTCTTTTCCTCCAATGCGTCATTGCAATAATCCTTCCACTAATTTTGCTGCTTGAAAAGTAACTGCCGGTTTTATACAAAATTTTTCCTTATCATACTTCTCCATATTTCCCTTTTTAGCTATTAAACCAAATTGGTACTTTAACTCATAAAACTTTCGTTCCTGCTCTTCGTGGATATTTTTCAGATAATCCTCTACATCTTCCAGTTGTTCTTCCAAGGATCTTCGCACTTTCTTTGAAATATTATTTAATGATTCCCGAATTACTTTTTGACAAAAGGATTCCATGGCAGTTCTCTTTTGTTCACCGGCATCCATTTTTAAAATTTGGCAACACTCTGTATCGTCAATAGACATCCTTTTTGCTAACGGCTCTTTTATACTTCCTGCAATATTTTGACGAATTTTCGTTCTGGCATTCTTTAGCCTCCGTAAACCGGTTTTTCCCACACTGTCTGATGGCGCATCTTCTAACAGCTTAATGATGTCATCATAATAATCTTCCACAACAGCAATGCAACGTTCTTCTATCAGTTCTGCTTTTGATAAATGGCCACTGGAGAAAGCACTCAATGTATCCACTAAGCGCTCAGTAGTATGTATACTCGAACTACTTCTATCATAAGAACGTTCATGTGAAATACGTTCTGAACAGGCTTCCTGTATTGACCTGCCGAAATTACTAATTCTGCTAGAACCAAAAAAATTTCCTACATTCTCAAATCCACGTCCAATCGCTCTACCGAGTGACTTGAAAAATCCCATGTTTATCCCTCCAACAGTTCAACAGTGATTTCACATATTGCTATTTTTTCTAATGCTATTACTTTCAGTTGTTCTACTTTTTCAGATGAATTGTCAGCTACCAATTTTTCATAATCCTGTGCCATAAGTAAGGCATCTGTTGCCACTTTCTGGGCAGCTCCAGGAACTTCTTCTTCCATATCTTGAAATATATCCTCTAAAGTCTCTCTAAGCTGTATACAGCAAGAATCCAGTGCATGATTAATAGCATCTTTCAAAAATTGGGACATTGCTTCTTCTTTTTTTGCTCCTGGAATCATTCCAATTATTTTTTTACAGTCCGCATTATAAAGAGAAATATCTTTACTGACAGAATCATCTAAATTTCGTTTTACAGAATCCAACAACCGTTTCATTTTACGATCAGCACCTTTGGGCTGTATCTGGTACTTTTCCATCAACTCTTTATTCTCTTGAAAAGTCATATTCACTTCTTCGAAATAAGACTGCATCTCTTCTTTAACCGCTTGTCCAATTTTTTTCGTTTCTGTTTCTACGCCTCCCCTGTATGTTTCAAAAACATCTGCAATCTGTTTTACATCCTCTGCTGATGAATGATCGTTGATTGGTTCCATCTGCGATGCTGATTTTGCTGTATTACTTAAAAGGGACGCAAAAGCTTCTGTTATAAATGGTGTCAGTTTCACCAATTTTTTTCCGAATGCTTTTGCGGCTGGAATAAGAACTGAAGTAAATAAATTTATCATCTTATTTTCCTCCCAAAGCTTTTATCGAAGATTCTAATTCATCTGCTCTTCTTTTTGTTAAAGTTTGGAGTGTTTTAAGTAACTTGTCCAAATTTTGTTTGTCTGCCTCTGCCTCCTGATATTTCTTGGTATACTCTTCCTGTTTTTTTCGAATCTCTTCCAGACTTCCTTGGGCCGTTTTTATAATTTCTTCCTGAGATTCTTTGATCTTTTTCATAGTCGATTGGATTTCATACTGATTTAGCTTATATGACTCCGAAATATCTTCTATCAGAAATTCTTTATACTTATCAATAATTTCTTTCTGAATCTTATTTCTTAAATAGTCAATTCTTGTAAATTCCATAATTCTTTGATAATCTTCATCAATATTTCTACAACGAAGTTTCATCAAAGTTACTTGTAAATCAATCATTTTGTCATCATCATCTGATAACGAATTATATTCCTTCATTAATGTATAAAGATATGCTGATACTGGAATTAAATTTCTTTCCGCTAGTCTTTTATCTCCATACGCACTCGGGCCTTTTAAATATTTAATCCACTCTTCCTGCTGATCCTTCCAATTCTCATTTGGACGATTCAGTGTATCTAACTGTGTAGCAATGATATACACTTTTTCTGGTTTATATCGGGTGTTAGAAAATACACTATATATCGTCGCCATTTCCTGGCCTGTTAAAGCATCTGATTTTACGCATACCAATACAGCATTTGCCCTATCAATATATTCCCTGGTAATATTAGAACGATATGTTACTACGTCGTCCAGACCTGGGGTATCTACTAATACAACCCCATCTGGTAATTCAATATCCCTCAGCCCTACTTCTACTTCCTTTACAAAATAATGCTCTGGTGATCTTGAAGAAGTCCAACGCAAAATTTCTTTTACAACATCCTCCCTTGTCCTGCAATCAAATATTTCTTCTGTACGCCCTACCCATTGTTCTTTAACGGAATCAGCATTCAATTTTCTATATTCTTCCAAAAATACCTCTGCCTTACTGTCGTTAGCGCTTTTCCACAAACGCTCCCATTCTTTTTTAGAATAAAAACTTACATGAACATAATTCGTGTTACCCCGTCTGAACTTTGTTAATGCAGCTGTTTCTGGTGTGATTTTTGTGGATGCATACTCATATCCCAATAATGCATTAATCAATGTTGACTTTCCAGCTTTAATTGCTCCTACCAAAGCAATATGGAATTCTGCATTAGAACAACGCTTTAAAAAATTATCCATATTTCGTATCATGCCTGATGTTATCTGATCTTTTAATTCTTCTGAAGTTAAAAGCCTTTTTACTTTACTCATTGTCCTTGCATATCGTTGCACTGTTTCATCCCATAAATATTCTGACTCATCTACGGGTCCTGCTGAAAGCTGTCTTAATCTTTTTAATTTTTCTTCATATTCCCTGTTAAGCTCTTCCTCTCCAAACTGTATTTTCCCCATAAGTCTTTTATTCCTTTCTTCTATATTAATACGCATCCATTACTTGTTACCTCATATACAAATCATAGGCTGCTTCTAGCAATACATCTCTATTTTGTTCCCAGATGGTAGAAAACTGTTCCGCTGCAACAGGCGTACTTCCAGTTCCAACTTCTACTGTCAAACTGGGAATTTCCATTTTGCTAATAGCCCAGTCCTTATAACCAGCAGGGTCTAACTTCTTATAATCAGAATCTATATGATATCCTGTTCTTTTGGCCACAAGTTCCGCAAACTTCTTACTTTCATCATATAATTCACCCTCTTGTCCAAAGTACCAATATATAACATTACCTTGGGCATGGTAGCTAATTGTTCTTCGGAATGGATACTGTCGTGTCAAATCAGCCAATGCTTTCGCCTCAATTTCACTTTCAGGAAAAGAGCCTTTATAATGATCTGCAGATGCATGTCCTACATTATCATTATATTCTTCCCATTTTGCATCAAAATTTCGATTAAGGTCTACTCCTTGGGCGTTTGATTTCCACTTTCGAAAATAATCATCCAATTCTACCGCTCCATCCATTTCATAAATATTATATAACAGCTCCCTTGTTTTGGAAAAATTCATAGATTCTATTCCCATCTGACACAGCGTTACTCCGTCTGGATTTACCATTGGCACTATGTGTACTGCTACTTTATTAAATAGCTGACTTAAATCTATCCCCCTATAATCCCCTTTCTCTTGTATTTTTTCCAAAATATTTTCTGTCTGCCGTATTACCAATTGAGAAGTAATATATTCTCTTCCATGTATTGACCCAAATACTAAAATTTGCTTTTCTGCCTCTACATTTCCTATCATCACATGGAATATCTTCCTACCATCCACTGTTGTATCTAAAAAGTCTACTGTCATTATATTTGTATATCTTTCTTGCAATAAGCTTAAATCTTCTGACATTTCTCCGTAAGTATAAGCTTTGCTTGTTTGAAAATGATAGCTATCACCTTCACTGGCAGCAATGGCATTACAATATAAATAGGTACTGACAATTATAACGAGACTTATAAAACTTATATTCTTTCTTTGAATTTTCATTATTCTTACTCAAATTCAAGGTATGATGCTAAAGCATATCCTGTTTTTCCCAGATAGGTAATCTTATAAAATCCGTTAGCAGCTGTCTCTATATATGAAACAGCCTCTCCTAAAGGAATCTGACATATTTCTGATGCTGACGTAGATGGACTTGTCCGTAACGTTATGCTTTCATTGCAGTTTACTACTATCATGGTAGGATACAAAGTATCGTTTATACTTGGTGCATCCTGGCTTAAATAAGAAGCTAAAGCATACCCTGTATAACCCAAATACGAAATTTGATAAAATCCATTTTCCGAACTGCTAATGTAGCTTACAGCTTCCCCCAAAGGAATTTGACATATTTCCGATGCCGATGTAAATGGGTCTGTCCGTAACGTTATGCTTTCATTACAATTTACTACATACATTGTGTTGTATTGTGGCTCTGAAGTAGGAGCTGGAGATTGATAATAGGAATAATAATCATCAAATGTCATACCATTCTCATAAATATCAATATACTTGGCATCAAGCACCAAAATTTCTTCTTCAACATTATTGATAGCTCTTGTTATTTTAGCTGTACCTACATATTCCCCCCAAACTACAACTAAATCATTCACTAGAAGTTTTGTTTTATCCAGTTCTCTTTTATCTCGAACTAAATATTCATCCCCTTCGACTGAATAGCAACGAAACTCCTTTCCATCTAAAATTTGATCAACTTGAGCCACCAAATAAACCTGAGTTCCTTTATACTCATCTTCGTATCTAAAATATTCTCGATAATCAAAAGTTATACATTCTCCCTTGTACTTTTCTCTTGCATACTCTGATAACATTTCATCTTGCAAATCTTTTGAAGAACTTTCTATTGTAGTTCTTTCAACCATTGCCGTTGTCTCTTCTAAACTCTCCTCTAACGTCGTTTCTTCTACTACGCTTTCTGTAGCAGAAGACTCCACTTCGGCAGTCGTTGATTCACTACATCCACTTAAGCCAATCAGTAATGCTATTCCTAAATACCCAATTCTTTTTTTCATTTTATCCTCCACTAAATGCTTTTTCTTATAGTTCATCCTACCTGCTTCTTTATTATACCCCTTCAAATTCTTATAGGCAATATTAATTCTTATAGAATATTAAAAAATCCACTATTCCCATTACAATAAATAACAAAAGACCTTAAGAGAAAATTTACTTGAATAAGCTTGATTATTACGAAATCGGAAAAAGAATCCGCAAATGTAGAGAAGAACTGGGACTTTCTCAAGAAGAAGCTGCTGAACGCTGTCATATTTCCCCTTCTTTTTACAGTAACATAGAACGTGGTGTCAAAATCATGTCTCTGGAAACCTTTGTTTCCATCTGCCAGGCATTTTCTGTCAGCGCAGATTATCTTCTCTATGAAGAATTGCCTGAAACAGACGTTATCCTTTTACAATCATTATCCGAAGCAAAAAAATATGGAAGTCAGCAATACCAAAAATATACTCGTCTTTTACAGGCGCTTGTTGGTATCGTTGATCGTCTCTGACCTTTTCAAAAAACAGGAACGGATTATTGTATCTATAGAATACAACAATTCGTTCCTATTTTATTTACCTAATTCACTTTCAGCTACTATATGTATTTTTTAATTCTTTGCTCCTATCAATGCAGGTTCCTACATGCTTTTTTAAACCATCGAGATCTCGATTTTTGTCGGTATATTTCTTTCCGTCTATATAACTAACCGAATTCATGCACATATGGAAATGCACGCATCTATCTTTGCTGTGCCCTGCATAAACAATTTGATAGGCCTCACTATAGTATTCGCAAATTTCCATTGCCAACTGGTTCAAATCTCCTACCGATTCTGTTTCTTCCTCAGACAGGTTGACGCTGAAGTGGCGCAGCTGCCTCCCATTTTCTTTTTCATAAACTTTTTTTACTAATCGCATATCCGACTCTATGGAATGTACCGATTCCATGTTCACGCCATATCCACCTCTGCAGCTCTCGATCAAATCATTTTCTGTATCCCCTCCCGTGCGATACATATAGTTTAGTACCTTTCCTAATGCGTCCCAATTTTTGTAATACCGATTTTTTGAATTTGGATCATAAGATTCCCTTCCAAAAACTCTAACAGTCGCCATATCTTCTTACCTCTCTCTTTAAATTCTCTAACAATTCCCTTAGTTCTGCATCTTCTTTTCCACATCTATTGATACTACTTTCAATTTCTACCAAATACCTAACTATTCTTTGTTTCTGTTTTCTGCTTCCTCCTGATGAATTTGCCGATTTCATTATGCAATCCCGCATGTAACTGGATTTATCCGTGTATCCCTGGGTTTTCATATCTTCCATCATAATCAGTTCCAATTCTAGCGGTCCTCGAAACGTATAAGTTTTTTTCTGTACATTTTTCATAGCTGGTCTCCTTTCATAGTTAGTGCCATTTTTTGTAATACAAATTCCGTATCTTGTTACATATAGAATCTTTTTTATACTTTACCTCTCTCACTATCACCTATTTCTCTTCTTATGCTATCTAGTCTTTTCTTTTATATTCTTATATTCCCCCTCCTATTTCCTTTTACCTATTGGATTTCCCAATCTGCCTTTTGGAGATTATTTTTATGTTTCCTTGTTTTTAAACTCTACGAGTATTCGTGAATGCTCTTGGATATTCAACCGTTACAACAGTTATATAAATGACTTCCAGTTTGTTTTTTCCTACCCATTACTTTTTCAAAACCAACGCTGGATTCATCACATACTAAAACAACCGAATAGTAATTGTTACTCCTGATAAAAAATAACTACGCATTGTTACTCATAAACAATAAATAAAGTATATTTGAAAGGAGGTTTTCTGATTGAATAGAGAGTATATTTCCCTGCGTGAGTTCTGTGAACGAACTCAGATAAGCGCATCTACAGCATACCGAATGATCCGGAACGGTACTTTACCTGCCGTCAAAATCCATCGGAACTGGCGGATTCCCACAAGTGTCTTCACTGATATAGAAAAACATTCCCGCCATTTTTAATTAAAAAAAAGCAGAAAATCTGTACCCCCTGTTTTCTGCGACTACATAAGGTACAAAATTTTCTGCTTTTTTATTCTTTTATTTGACTTCCAGTCCCAAGTCTACTCGACTGACATATTTGTCAAGTACGTCTAAAAGCCTGGTTTTAAACCCATATAGTTTATCCTCATCATATGCTGGCTGATGGGTCGGATAAATACATTCAATAATAATTGGCAACAATTCTCCCGAAAAGTCCTGGGTTCTCTTTCGGTTGATTGTTCCAAAATGCTGGTTGCTCTCTCTGATAATAGAATCAATATAGTTTTGGACGAATTTGGTTATATCCAAATTTTTCTCTACACTGTCACTGCTGTCTATCTGGTTTTTTAACTGTGAAATAAATCTTGTATACCGGATTCTGTAGCAATATTTAAAGTACCCTGGGCTATTTATATAGGAACATTCATATCTATCTCGGTTCCTATCAATTCCATACGGTTTTAGTTCGTTTAAGAGCCAATTGACTTCTTCCTTAATACTATAGTCCCTATCATCTTCTTTATCTTGGCAGCGTTTTAGAAAATTAAATATTGTCATAAATGCCTTTTCCAATTTACGTGAAACTTTCACACCATGTTTTATACACAAAGCATTCAAGCATATTTCGACAAAATCTGTAAACTCTTTATCCGTTTGATTCAAAGACTCTGTTAATTTTTTCAGGCTTTCAATGCAGGCAGTCTCTGAAAATCGTCTTATTGGACTCCTTCGAGTAAAACAATCATTTCCTAACCTAGATACAAATTTAGCGATACACTCTGTTTCTTCAACCTGATTATTAATTGTATCTACTAATTGTATTAATGCTTCCCATAATACATCGTTATTTTCTAACTCCTCATTTAATGATATTGCTGTTAGCACTTGCCCTATCATCTGAAAGTATCCCACTCCCAGATCTGGAAACTCTTCATTCAGTATTAGTTCTGAAAGACGAATATCCTTCCATATATGCCATTCTGCCAAAAAGCTCGTTCCCTCAGGGGTATTTTCCCTAATATAGTTTAATCGAACCTTTAGCACTTTTCGCATATAATCAAATTCTTCCTCCGTCAGTTGTTCCAAAGGCTTTTTTATGAGTTTACTGTAACCGTTTATTTCCTTTTCTTCTATTATGCCTTTTCCGTACTTTTCCCATATATCATGGGAAATTGATTGAAATTTCTTTAGAAAGTCCTGATCGAAATTGGACGATTCATTGAGCTTTCTTGTGTAAAATTCAAATTCCATTACAGCCTGATTAAGTAAGGAAAATGGTGGATAATATTGCTCACCACCATTTTTATTTTTGTCCTTTAACCATTCATGTTTTCTTCGATAAGCTTGTAGATCATTCCATACTACTCCGTTCACTTCCTTTGTTTTCGAAACATATTTTTTAAAGTTTAAAACTAATGCTTTAATTTGCTCCTCATTTACCGATATATTTTTCTTGTTTAAGGATTCCTGAATGAAAGCTTTATAATCCGTTCCTTTGTAATAGGATATTTCTATTAATTCAACAATGCTATACAAAACTTTCCGACAATATTTTTTGTACTCATCATACTCTTCGCTTGTTTTGTTCTTGTCAAATTCGTTTATAACAACCGTACGTTCTAACAGTATCCCTGGAAATATATAAACATAATTTTTCTCATAAGCATAATTATCGTATTTTTGAGCAAGTATTTTTCCAATGCACACAAGTATCTGCCTTTTCGTTTCCTCTAAATTTCCTTCTTTCGCATTATAAATAATACATTCAATATCATTCTCTATTATTTCTCTCATGTAATTGACCCAATTATGAGTCATATTAGCTCTTTCCACACTATCTACCATCTCTTTTTCCTTTCCATAAAAAGTTCACTCGGCGAAGCCCACTGCAAAGCTTTTTTCTCCTGTGCTATTCTGATTACATCAAAACGAAGGAGGACACAATATGCAAACGCTCTCGCAAGCCATATCATTCTTAGAGGACAACCTTGATATTCGAATCGAATGTATCGAAAAATATTATAGGCATTCTGTTGCATATCAAAAAAATGCAGATAACACTCTGCCCGTTATCTGCATACTAAAATTTTCTTTAACAGATAACACTGCTTCAACGCTCTCTCTGCAAATGCAGCCAGACAAACTCTCCAACTCGCTGAAGGAACTTCGCTCTTTGGCTCTTTTGGCTGAAAAAGACAGCGTACGAAACGTTACAGAAGCTCTTCTCTGTATCTGTACGGATACCTCTAACCATCCCTTGTTGCAAGTATACCATACTTCTCTGTACACCGGATGGTTAAAGCATAAAAGTTTCTGGATCTACCTGACCTCTGGATATGGAATCGGAAGCAATGGCATTGAAAAAAATTATTTTTCCGACGCTGCATCCGGCTATCTGATCTATGATTCCTCTCTACCAGAGCAGGAGGCCTATATCCAATGCATGGAGCTCTTGCAGGAACAGCCAGATGAGCTGATCCCGGTTTTTGCGCTGGGACTGCTCAGCATCCTGGAACCGCTTAAAAAAAATTTTTTAAATTTCAGCTCTCCAGGAGGCTTAATCAGCGGTAAAACCCAGACCGGAAAAACAGAGCTGGCTACTCGAATCGCTCGGTTCCTGACAGATTCTTCTGGTAATTTACAGAATTTTTTTATTTTGCAAGACAGTTTAAAAAACTTCGAAAAAAGCTTTGGAGATATTGTTGATTCCACTGTTATCCTTGATGATCACAGAAAATCCAGCTCTTACACACTACAGGAAAAAAGCCACCTGATTATGGATTCCATCATCCGAAAGTCTTTTGCTAGTAACTCGCACGTTTCCTTACCCATCGTGACTGGCGAAAGCAATGCTTTTTCCAAAATGCCAGAGTCCTGGAAAAACCGACTGGTACACATTCGTCTGGATGATGCCGAAGAAAAATTAGAGACTCGCAGACAAGTTATTCATAAATTGAAAGGAGAACAAACTTTTCTTTTCCGGACAGAATATCGCTACTTTATTCAGTACATTGCAGCTTCGCTGGAAAATCACGAACTGGATTCCATTGCATCCAGCATCGAAGAGCGATTTGCCGAAATTGTTCCCCGTATGGATTCTTGCGTAGAACGCGAGTACGACAATCTTCTGCTCGTATTCTGGTCGTATGCAATTTTTCTGCAGTACGGAATCGATCTATCGATTATTACTTCAAAAGAAGGTGATGCCTATCTCAACACTTTTGGAAAAAATTTGAAAAAAATTTTAATGTGGCAAACGCAAAACCTTCCAAAAAATCTGACACGGACTCTTTTTCATGAAACTGTAAAGCGGATGAATATTCACATTGCCACTTGTTCGCGTGCTACATATGACACCACCTACAGGGATTGTAATCTGTATTGCGACGACTGTAGTCGCAGTCTATACTGCCAAAATCATGATGGGAATATACCTGTCCGCTTACAAGTGGATGCCGGACAAGATTTGCCAGAATATTACGGACATCACATCCTGATCGACCACAGGAACCATTTTGAAGGAGTTCTCTTGATCGATTCAAAAAAAATTTATGGATATCCTCACAACGCAAAGGAACACACTCTCTTGATTGTGGATAAAGAAGCTTTTGAATCTTCTTTTTCCCGCCAGCTTTCCCATTTACTAGATAGTTACTCTGGAAGTAAACATAAGGCACTCTACCATTTTAAGGGGGCTTTGCGGGAGCAACACCTGTTACTTGGAATGCCAAGGCATGGTAAAAAGGAACGAGAGGATACGCTTAATTACTCTCTCTCTTACCCACCAGCTGTAGCCTCCAGCTCGTTTGGCCTGGATGACAGTATGGTGCCAAAAAAAGTATACGTTTTTCAAATCGATGCCAAAATGGCAGATACTTTTTCATCTGATTTCGCAAACATTACCGATTTTCCGAACACACTTTACACCCGTGAAGAGTTCGAAAAGCCCTATACAAACATTTCCTGGTGCAAAGTATTCCGTGAATGTGGTGTATTGTTATCACAACTTTATTAAAAATCGGTTATTGAGACTTTTGGGCCATATATTATCCATAAAGAAGAAAGGAGGTGTGGCAGCGTGGCCTTACCTGAACGCACAAAACAAAATATTTCCATCTGTCAGGAGCTTGCGGCATATCTGCCACACTCCTGCGATGATCCAGAATCCAACATTCCAGCTTTTGTCTTGCAAATGCTATGTCCCGATGGTAAAATGACCCCATCGGTATGTGCTAGAATTATGGATTTTACCCAAAAAGAAAAGAAAGTAAAAGAAGTATGTGATCTTAGCCGATTAAAAGTGCGTCCCGATGACGGACGTATTTACATCCTGATTAAAAGAAAAACTATTAGCAGTACAAATTATCCTGATTTAATAGATAAGCTGTACGAGTACTATTTTGGAATACAAAAAATTTCCTTAGAAGATTTCTTTGAAATATGGATGGATTGGAGAGAGAAGGAAACTAGTGTTACTCCAAAAACAAGAAAAGAAAATCGTTTTATCTGGAATTCGCTGTTAAAGGATACTGATTTTGTAAAACAGCCTTTGAAAGGACTTCAAGTGTTAGATTATATTAATTTCTTTCGCCATATCACAAAAGACCGAACACTGACACGAAAACGGTTCAATGATATGAAAAGTATCTTAAATGGGATGCTCTATCTTGCTGTTGAAAAGGGTATTATATCTCATAACTGCCTAAATGATATTAATTATAAGCAGTTTGCCTACAAAGTTGAGCAGAATAACTGCAGGCCGTATACTGAGAAAGAGCGGGAACAAATTATCAAGTATCTATCAGGCAAGGATGATTTCTATTCCATGGCAATTCTCTTAGACTTTTATCTCGTCTTACGTATTGGAGAATTGAAAGGTCTAAAGTGGAGTGATATCTCGAATGGCTACATTCGCATTTCTCGATTTGTAAATGACAAAAATGAGGTTGTGAATGATATAAAAGGACATACATCGGAAGGAATCCGGACAATGCCGTTGACACCAGGCGCACAGGCAGTCCTGGAGAAAATTTATAGACTGCATTTTAACAGCAGCGACTATATCTTCTTTCGTGATGGAAAACCTTTGGCAACCGTTACATTTAATCGGCATTTAAAGAAATGCTGTGAAGAGTTAAATATTGAATATCGCTCTTCCCATAAACTGCGTTTCTCTACAGCTTCTATTATGTACAAAAATGGAGTATCCGATACTGAGCTGCAGAAACTATTAGGCCATACAACCTTAACAATGACCCAGCATTATCTCAAAAACATTGTTTCTGAGCAGGAAACTGCTAATAAAATGGCAACCATTCTGGGATAAATGCCTATATTTCCGGCCTAAAAATCTACGCAAACAAGCGCAAACATGAAATTTTGCAATGAAAAAACCCCAGAAGCCTTGATTTACAAGGTTTCTGAGGCTCTTTAGATAGAGGCGACAACCAGATTTGAACTGGTGATCAGGGTGTTGCAGACCATAGTAAAATCAGCCGCCAGCCCTTATTTTATCAGCATCTCCACTTCCTTCCCACTGGTTTGGTTCACTATTGGTACACTATCTTTACCAATAACACTTATAATCCTCTTTTTTCCAACTGTCAAACTCAAGCTCATCGACCAAATTTTTAACTTCTGAATGTTCTTCTCCCAACTCTTCTTTCATTTCTTCGATAATCATATTATAGAAGCTACTGTTCCAACACTTTCCCAATCGCATAAACTGGAATCGTCTCAATCTTTTCTCCATGATCTCCATGTGTCGGTACAGCCCGAAACGCCCGGTCAACAAATCCCTTTTCTTTATAAAAATGCAAAGATCTCGCCCGGTTATCACTGCTCTTTACTTCAATGCCATACCGGATCCGTTCCTTATCAACTACTACGAAATCCAACTCATAGTCTCCACACACAGAAAAACATGGTTTATCTCCAAGCACTGTTTTTCTGCTGGCCGGACACTGATAGAGACGGTTTAATTCTGTATAAGCAAAGGTTTCTGTCAGTATTCCCTCTATCGCATCCACCGGGATAGCTACAGTTCCCGCTACATAATTGGCAATTCCCGTATCAGCAAAGTACGCCCTGCGATTGCTCACTACATCCGTCACATCTCCATTGTTATATAAATCACAGTATCCAATCACACCAGAATAGAGTAACCAGGAAGCTGCCGTCCGCACCTCATTCCGGCTCACTGGTTCTTTTACAGAATCTTTCACAAAGTTCGTTACCTCTTCAATGAAATTCCTTCCGGTTCCTTTCTTTTCTTCTACCATCTGAACCAGTACGGCCTTGTACACTTCCTGAAAAATACTTAATGCCGTACTATTGGAAAAGAATCTGCTGGACTCTGCCGTAAAAGTACGAACCAGATCTTCCAGTACATCCAGACAGTCTCCCAGACTATGGCCGTTTAAATACGTGGTTACAACCTGCGGATAGCCGCCAATCTGCCGATAAACCCGATATGCCTGCTCTAATTTCTCGTAATCCTCCGGATCAGACTCGCCGTTTAATTTCAATCCTACAAAGATTTCTTCTAATCCTTCTGCCCGACAAAACTCTTGAAAAGATAACGGGAACATCCGAAGATATGCGATACCGGCCGGTAAAAAGAAGTCCCTTGAATTCACGGTTCTTGCCAGATAACTTCCGCTGACAATCATATCGCAGTTTAACCGTTCTCTTAAATCACGAATGGAATTGTACACAGCCTGACTTTCCTGTATCTCATCAATAATCAAAATGGTGGTTTCATCATCCTGATAATGCCCCAGACCTGAACGGCTGCAGTATGCCTCCATGAAAGCCGGTTCACTCATGGAATCCTCAAATCCGTACTCATCACGAACCAGATTCACATAAATCACCTGTTCATAATGACTGCTGGCAAACTTTTTTACCTCATGCGTTTTTCCAACCTGACGAGGCCCTTCTACCTGCAGTACAGTTTTATGGCGTTTTTCTTTCCATCTCAGCAATTCCTGCTGTACGTCTCTCTCTAATTCAATTTCATTGGGAATAAAAAACTGATTGTTCAACGTCATCCTGTTATCCGCTCCTTAATCTCATTCAAACCGAAATTTCGCCAAACCATAAATCGGTATTGTATAGATATGATCCTTTACCCCTCCATGGGTTTTCCCCTTGGTATATAAAATATAATCTGCTTTCTTCTTTTCCAGCACCTCATCCATTGTCCGGCTGCTGTTTTTACCAGATTTTACTTCTACTGCATAAGTATGCTGTCCTTTGATGGATTTTACATAAAAATCGATCTCATAGTTTCCCCATGTGGCAAAAGCCGGAGTCTCCAGCGCAATTTCTCTTGGAAATGAAATTCGCCGACGTAAATCCAGGAATACAAAATTCTCGTTCACTACTCCCTGTATATCTCCTGACGCACATCCGGTCTGGGTCAAAAAATAGGTTGTCAATCCCAGATCCATAAAAAAGGCTCTGGATTTGGCTTTATAAGACAATATATCACATCCCGTCAGTTTTCCGGCAAAGCCAATAATCCCAGCGCTGTGCAGCCAATCAATCGCACGATTCACCTCTGCCTTTGAAAGATTGCTGGAATATTCTTTTATGACTATGCTCTGCAGTTCCTCGCTAAAACTATCTGCATCCAGACCCTTTTTCTCTTTTACAAGGATTCTGGCTACGCTGGTAAAGATATTTTCATACGTATCATATTCCAGAATATCCTCAAAATACCGTCTGCTTTCATTAGCAAACAGGTGAATAATCTTTTCCAGAACTGCCTGACACTGCTCGATATTCTTTTGTTCCAGATAAGACAGTACCACAGCCGGATAGCCGCCAATCGTGCAGTATATCTGATAAAGTTCTTCCAGTTCCTTGTAAACCGTTTCTCCACTGCCGCCATAAATATCCAGTTGATCGTACAGTTCCCATTTTCCCATTGCTCTTAAAAATTCTTCAAAACTCAGAGTTTGTATTTCAATGGAATCCAAATCTCCTGCTGAATACTTAAACTCCTTATTCAACACTCTACCCAAATAACTTCCTGTTATAATAAAATCACTGGAAAGCTGACGGGTAAATTCACGAACCCGATTATAGATTTCTGCTGACTCCTGAATTTCATCAATAATAACCACTGTATCCGGCGAATCAGTAAAAGATGGCTCATAACGGCGGATTAACTCATATACCGGATTTTCAAAGCGTTTCCCCTGCGTCATTTCGCTCCAGAGTTTTTCATACTGATTTAAGAAAAGTTCTCCTGAAAGTTCCAGAAGATTAATATAGATCTTCTGCTTGTATTCCTTATCTGCAAACTTATTTACAAGATACGTCTTTCCTACCTGACGTGCACCTGATACTTCCAACGTGGAGCGTCCTGCATTTTTCTTCCATTCGAGTAGCTTTTTATATGCCGTTCTTTCCAGTTCAATCCGCATAATTTCACTCCTTTTCCAACACTGTCTCCATTATACCAGACTCTCATACAAATTTATACAGAAATAATTCTGCTATCCTTTAAATGGTATAGAAAAAGACGCAGTTTCCCACGTCTTTTTCAAATGAACTTGTTTTTCTCCACTTTTCATTTTATTTATCCACAAAATCAAACTGTACCCGCCCCACCAGATAAATCGGTACGGTAATTTTTCTGTCAGATGCCCCACCATAGGTATCACCCTTTAGGAAATAGACAGCCTCTACTTTTCCATCCTTCAAAAGTAATTGAGCCGTTTTCCCTTCTGATTTTCCAGCCTTCACTTCAACGCCATACGTTTTATAATTCTCTCTGCTGTTAATCAGAAAATCTATTTCGCCTTCTTTATACAGGCCAAACATGGGGGCTGTTCCAGAAATTTTTCTGGAACGTACCCGTTTTAATAAATCAATATAAACAAAGTTTTCATTTATGGTGCTGCGAAGCGTCGGCAAATCTGCTCCCACTATATCCAAAAAACTTCTGCATACTCCAATATCCAGGAAGTAAAACCGGCTGTTCGCTGAAACATCCATAGGATTACAGTCATTGGCTTTTCCGCAAAAATCCAGGATATGGGAACGATACAGCCACGCAATGGCCTGATTGATACTCCTTTTACTGAACCGATTGCTTTCCTGTTTATAAACAATCTTTGATAATTCAGAGATTAAGTCTTCCGAACCTTTTTTCTCTCTTATCATGGTCCGTGCAACTGCAGGAAGAAGCTGTTCAAACAGATTAATATCCAGAATATCATCAAAATAACCCTGTGATTCCTCAGTAAAAATATGGATCACACGTTCCAGTTCTATCCTGCACGCTTCCAGGCTCTTTGTTTCCAGATATGTTTTCACAACCGCAGGATAACCGCCAATCTGGCAGTAAATATCATAATAGCGTTTCAGCTCATCATAGTCCTTATGCGGACTTCCTCCCAGCAAATCTACAGTATCATATAAGTCCCGTTTTCCTCCGGCATCCAGAAATTCTTCAAATGTCAGTGTATCCAGCGTCATAATATCCAGATCGCCAACTGGCTGGAAATACTCTTTGGATAAGGTTTTTCCCAGATAACTTCCTGTAACAACAAAATGACAGGAAAATTCTCTGGCAAACTGACGAATCAGAGAATAGACTTTCGCAGAATCCTGAATTTCGTCAATAATAACGATGGTATCTTTTGTGTCCTGAAAACGTCCGTCAAACAATCTCATAGCCTCATGGAGCGGCCGTTCTTTTCTGGGCATTCCAGGCTCCCAGGCTGTGGCCCTTTCCAGACACTCCAAAAACTCCTGTCCTGTTGTCTGCACCATATTGATGTATAAATAAATCGGATAATTCTCCTGTGCAAATTTATTCAGGATATAGGTCTTTCCTACCTGACGTGCTCCCCTAAGTTCCAAAACCTTGTGAGAATCCCGTTTCTTCCAATCCAGTAATTGTTTGTAAATATCTCTTTTTAACTCCATTGGACATTCCTCTCTCTACACTGTCTCCAGTGTAACATAACCACAGCATTAAGCGAACCCCTGTTTTATAAAAAGCAAAAACAAATGTACTCTGTTAAAAGATAGCCACCTTACCCGACCCGTTTCCGAATCTGTTCCATATCTTCATGGGATTTTTCTATCATAATGCACCTTCTTCCCAGCCTAAGGGCCGCCACTCCTACTGCTCCGCTTCCGGCAAACTGATCCAGTATCACTTCTCCCTCCCTTGTCAGATACGGGATCAGCTGTTCGCAGAGTTCTACGGGCAGTTCACTTTGATGAATCTTTTGATTTCTGGGAACGGGTTCCACATCAAACATGGCGGGCAGCATCCCTGCCGCCCCGCTCATGTAATGAATCCTTCCATCCTTTTTGATCTTCTTGCTGTCAAGCCTCATGCACCGAGCCTTTCCCTTGGTAAAAATCATAATGTCCTGGCTGTTCTTGGCTTTTCTTCCCGTATTGCTTACAAAACTCCCCTTTTTCCAGCTTACCTTGCTGTAATACTCCAGACCGCACTGGCTGGCAAATTCCTTTATCTGATACAGATACCGGTAATTGCTTTCATTTTCAGCCGGAAGAAACTCCGCTAAAAAACATCCGGCTTTTAATACTCTGGCCTTCTCCTGAAAGTCCTCCAGCTCATACCGGAAACATTCATAGTCGGAAAATAAACGGTTTCCCCCTCGATTGGAAAGAATATCCAGCCACGGATGATCCGTAATGATGCAGTCTATGCTTTCATCTTCCAGCATGTCCAGCTTTCTTCCATCACCTTCTATCAGCACACATCCGCTCTTCCTGTCCAGTTTTTTCTTCCCTGACTTGATAATGCTCATTCGATTTCCTCCTGTTCGGTTCTCCCTGCCATTACAATCCTTTTTTCTTTTCTCCGATATAAATAAACGGAATCAGACAGCATGTCTTCGGGCGCTACACACTCCCTGTTTACGGTAAATACAATATCTGCCAAATCTGAAACAGAAATCTCTTCTGTGTATGGAAGTACTAATACTTCATGGCAGCTGGATGGCAGGATAATTAAGTCTGACCGAAAACGGTCTGCAATCCCTTCCCACACATCTGGATACAGCATTGCAACAGCTCCATACGTATGAAATGTATTCGACAACAGGTACATACTGCCTGTTTCCTGTTCCGTCTCAGCCTCTTCATTACATTCTTCTTCCAAATCAATCCCTGCCTCTAACGTAAACTGCCGGATTGCCTGTTCCAAAGCAGTAAACTGGATTGGAAACCGTCTTCTAGTATTTTCCAGAGCCAGTGTAAACAGGCTTTCTTCCTCCAGTCCCAATACTTCCGCCTGTTCCTTCCGAATGGTCCAGAAAAGCATTCCATCTTCTACTTGCTGCATTAGTACATAATAAACCACCGCCAAATCATAAAATTTCCGATACGGAATCTCTTTTAACAGTTCTTCGTTATTCTTTCGGTTCACCAGACGACATACCAGGTGCTCTTTCACCCACTGAATGTCCAGTGTGCGCTTTTCTGACTTTTCTAATCCCTGAATTTCCATGTTGTTCCTCCTTTTCCACAATAAAAGAGGACAGCACACCGGCTGTCCCCAATCAAGTAAACACGTTCTTTAACTTCTACTTATAATATTAAATCAGTCCCATTCTTTTTATCAATTGAATAGCATCTGAAAAACCGGCCAGATACAGTGCTTCCTGTTCTTCTGCCTCCCATGTTTCTTTTATAGAAAAATACTGGTCAAATTCCTGTTCCACCTCCTTTCCCTGTTTTTTTAACACCTGTTCCCAATGCTCCACAGCCTTCTGATATGCGTTTCTCCGTTCATCATCCTGTTTGTATTTTCCCTGAATTACGCTGCATATCCGTTCGTTTAACATCATTCTGAGAAATTCTTCTGTTTCCATTCTATCTTCCCTTTTATGCTGCCAAAATCTGGAATCTCCGGCTCTTCACCTCTTTAGAAAACTCCATATAAATATCCGGCCTCTCTGCCTTTAATCGTTTAGTGTCAATTTTGGTACTCTCCACGTTGCTCCAGTGAATCCGGTAATCCTCTCCTATCGCCCACTCGGATTCCCCCATTTCTTTTTTGATAGTCTGTTCAATCTGGTTCTTCTCCTGCTCCAGTGCTTTTATCTGCTCCACAATCTCCTGACGGCGTTTTAAATCCATCTGGAAACCGGAAAGCTGAATCTCCATGCCCTTTCTTGCCGTATGGAAATGCTGATTCAACAGCTCGGTATACGCATCTGATCCGTCTGCCTCCGGCAGTACACCTGCCTGTACATGATTCTCCCAGAAGTTCTGTTCGATCTGAATCAGGTTTTGAATCAGTTCCTCATCCCGTTCAATCTTCGTCCACTGAAATCCCTGACCCAAAATCACCACTGCCAGATACCAACAGTCTGCATTAGTCACAGCCATGTAATGAACACACTGAATCAGATAATGGGGCGGAATCTGTCCATCCTTCCATTTTCCGGCGCTATATGCACTGGCTGTCTTACATTCCAGCCCTGCACGTTCCCCCACAATCATACGGTCTACGTCTGCTACCATAAACGGATGCTCCTCGTGCTGATACATGTAGTTGCTCCGCCTTACCTTTAACCCAGTTTCTTCCATAAACCTTCTGGCTACATATTCTTCCAGATCCCTTCCCTGACGCATGGATTCATTATCTATTTCTTCCACATCCTCTGTAATCTTATCCAGATACACATGAGCGGCTGTCCGGTACGGGTTTAATCCGCATACGGCTCCTGCGTCAGAACCGCCGATTCCCTGCTTGCGGTAACGCAGCCATTCTTCTCTTGATAACTGTAATGTTGACACTAATTTTTTCATATTCTCTTCTCCTATACTGCCATACAAATGATAATAATAATCTGAATCATGCTCTTCTCCTTTATGCTGCTGCAGTCTCTTGAACGATTAATTTTCCTTCTTTCCGAAAGCTGTAAAAACAATCTTCTCCCACCACGATATGATCAACCAGCGTAATGCCGAGAATCTCTCCTGCTTTCCGTAACCGTTCCGTAATCAGGCGGTCTTCCCTGCTTGGCCTGCAGTCGCCGGACGGATGGTTATGAAAGCAGATAATATAGGACGCATTATTTAATACCGCCATTTTATAAGTATCCCTTGGCTCTATATAACAGTGGTTCAATCCTCCTACTGCCACAATCTCCAGCGCCAGAGGTTCCATCTGGTTATTTAAGGCCAGAACCACCAGCATTTCCCGATCCGCTGGCCTTAACAGCGGCCTTATCATATCTGCCGCTTCTTCCGGCTTCCGGAATTTTTTTGTTCCATACAGACAGCGGCTTTCCTTTACCATTTCCAGCCGGACAATTCCCACCTTCTTTTTCGGAACAGGCCGCTTTATTAAGCGTTCCAGCCGTTCTTTCTGACTTTGCTCTCTCATATTTTTTCCCTTCTTTCTTCTTATGCAGCTGTCCTGGACTGGGAGCGTTTCAGTCCGGTCATGGCATCCCTGTACTGCTCTGCCGTCATCTGGGTAATATCCGTAAGATGGTATCGTTCCAGAACTTTCTCCAGTGGTACACCAGTCCGGTCTAACTCCTTTTGCATGTCCCGTTTCATCTTTGCCGTAAGATGCTTCTTTACTGTTTCTGCCGGATCTGCACCATTGCTTTTCGGTGCTGCAGAAGCTGGTTCCTGTTCCTTCACTTCCCGCTTTGTTTCTCCGTTTGAGACTGGCACATGTTCTCCAATTACCCGTTTTACAAATACCGGCCTGTTAGCGCCGTTGCGGATTTCCAGCTCGCAGATTTCCCGATTCTCATTGTAAGAGATAGCTGCTATCGTAAAACGTTCCAGTGTGGTATACCGCTTTCCATCATACTGAATACTCACTCGGTCTGCCGGAATCCAGATAAACGGTGCGGAGTACAGTTCCCGTCCAATCCCCCAGTTAAAACAGGCCCGCTTAAAGGAATCAGAAGCCGCCCCTTTCTCCTTTTCCGCAAAGCTTTCCGTTCCCACGTCCTGCTTGTTGATCCACTGCTTTTTTTCTCCATCCCAGACCTCTACCGTACAGTACAGCCTTCCGCCAATCTCCTGATGGGTTCTGCGCCACCCAAAGGATGTAAAACTTTCATCCAAAATGTTCTGTGCTGCTCTTGCATCCATAAACAACAGCAGACTCAGGCCTTTCTCGCTGATTGTTCCAATCCGGCACTCGATCTCATCCGGCCGGAGCAGCCTGATTTTCTTCTGTTCCATTCCAATCACTCCTGTTCCTATTTTTGCATAAAAAAAGAGAGTACTATTGACTGATACTCTAATCTTATGCAAACATTTCTACGCTGCTTTTACCATCTCATAAGCCCTGTCAATCATGGTATTTCCGTCAACTGTCTTTCCAAACAGGCTTTCCCGATAATTGGCTCGTTCTCTTAACGGTCTGGCATGGGTGGCAAAATCACTGACTGCATTTACAAAGCGGTAAGCGTTCTTTCCCACATGCGCCAGATCCGGCGCTTCAAAATAACGGCACTTCATATCCTCTTTCATTTTAAGGATATTCTTCTTCTGGGTTTCACTGGCATTATCCAGAAGCGGAAACAGACTATCTATGTACTCCAATACCTGACGATCGGAAAGCTTCTGGCGGTTTAATATGTCAATGACTTTTCCCAGCTCTGCCATGTACCGGTCTGCATATAAAAGGGTATTTCTGGCGTCTTCCAGCTTGCCATGAATATCCCCCGTATGGATAGTTGACCAGCTTCTCTTTGCTGTAGACAGTGCCAGATTCAGCGTATTCTGGCACACAACCCTGATTGGTGTCATGGCTACCTTAATTGCTCCGGTTCCATCATGGCTGTTCATAAAAACCAGATACGGTGTAATTTCATCCCCACTGATAATATATCTCTGGGGAAGCTTTGCCAAAATCCAGGTACGGCGGCCGTTCTGCAGACTTCCAGCCGTTTCATAGGTAACGCCCTCACCCAGCAATTCATCCGTAAAGGCAAAGGCATCCTCATTCTGTACAACCTTATATCGGTCTGACACTACTCCCAATACCTGATTATCCGTATCCCTTACATTCGCTTTGAAACCGGAAACAGAGAGTCCGTCCTCCGTAAAAAGCGGTTTTTGAACCACCCTCCAATCCAATCCGGCAAGGGAAAGGGCTGCGCTGGAAGTCGGAGCTTCCAGTACCCTTGTCCCCAGTCCGTGCCATGGTGCTGTCCTTGTGTAAAACATCGTTTCAACGTTTGCTGCCATTTTCAATTCCTCCTTTGATTTATTTTTGGCATAAAAATACCCAGGCCATATCTGACCTGGGCTGGTATTATTCATCATCTTTCATTGCATCAAGAATGACTGCAAGAATGCTGAGAATAACTGTGAGAATCCTTTTGTCCACTTTAAAGACCTCCTTATGAATTACTCACAGTTATAATATCCATCTGAAATTTTATATTTTAGCATCCTTTTGAATAGTATTACCGCTTATCATCTTTTTCTATTTCCAGTTGCTTATGTATTCTACTGATTGCACTGTCCACCGTTTCCCATTCTCCTGAATATGGATTATATGTACAATACCATGGTTTTTCATTAATTTCTTTTTCTATTGAATTAGGCCTACAGTCAAAACATGTATACCGAAATTCACAATCTTTGCAAACATTCACCTTATCTTTATTAAACTCAAAAATTTCCTTATTCATTATGAATTTCAGGTGATTGCCCTTCAAATTACCATGGCTTATACGTCGTTCCATAGCACAAGGATATACTTCCATATTTGAAGAAATATATAATCTTCTGCAAAAACAGTTATGTCCGCTTACGCATCTGGCAGAAAAATCTTCATCTAAATTTAGCGGAAAACTTTTTTGTGTAATAAGCCTCTTCTTTATTAATTCGTCATTTAGCAAATATCCATTGGCTCTGCCTGTCAAACGCACTACATCACCATTTTTGAGACAATATAAATCACTATTAGGTGAGCCTATCTCTACTCCATTCATAAGGACATTTGCCACTCGATAACTTACATTATATTTTTTTAATAGCGCAAGGCCTTGTATTGTACGTTTATGACTTCCCTGTACTTTTGTTACATAATCGTGATAATGCTCATCATAGGAATATACCGAAACAGCTACACTTATATGATGCTTTGAAAAAAATTGTGCTAATTCATCTGTAATTAAACTTGCATTTATATAATTATTCCTCTAACTTTCCCCATTTTATAGGCTTTCCCGCCTGTCCATTAGTGAAATGATAT